>ERZ791624.319-NODE-319-length-34619-cov-3.084105_pt1 | contig 34619 bp, 34 predicted proteins | sample MGYA00510058_ERZ791624 | MGnify/ENA primary metagenome ERZ791624 (study PRJEB30046, sample SAMN00715158) | human gut metagenome | study: EMG produced TPA metagenomics assembly of the A metagenome-wide association study of gut microbiota in type 2...
GGGCGCGCGCCGGAAGCACAGCGTCCGGCGGCGCGAAGCCCGGTTTCAGATATATATAAATTCGAAGGAGCAATGCACAATGAAAAAATTCACAAAGATTCTTTCCCTGCTGCTGTGCCTCGCGATGATTTTCAGCTTCGCGGCATGCGCCGGAAAGACCGACGACAGCGCAACAACCACGGAAGAGACTGTTCCGGCGGACACAACGCCGATAAATATCACGACTCTCAAGGGCCCGACCGGCATGGGCATGGCTAAGCTCATCAGCGACAAAAACGCACAGTACAACATCTCGATAGCCACCGCCGCGACCGAGATAGCGCCCCTCATAATCAAAGGCGAAGCTGATATTGCCGCCTGCCCGCTGAACCTCGCCGCCGCGATATACAAAAAGACCGGCGGAAAAGTTAAGATGATAGCAATCAACACCCTCGGCGTGCTTTCGATTCTCGAAAACGGCGAGAGCATCAAGAGCGTCGCCGACCTCAAGGGCAAAAAGATAGGCGCGACCGGACAGAGCGCAACGCCCGAATATGTCCTCAACTACATCCTCGAAGCAAACGGCATCGACCCGAAAAAGGATGTTGAGATAACCTACTACACCGACCACGCCGAGCTTGCCACGCTCATGGCAACGGGCAAAATCGACATCGCCATGCTCCCCGAGCCCAATGTTACGACCGTCATGGCGAAGAACAGCTCCGTTCGCAAGGCGCTTGACCTGACAGAAGAGTGGGAGAAGGCGACCGCCGCAAAGGGCGAAAAGACCTCGCTCGCGCAGGGCTGCCTGATAGTCCGCACCGAGTTCCTTGAGGCTCACCCTAACGCCGTCAAAGCTTTTCTCGCGGCATATAAAGAATCCGTCGACTTCGTCAACGGCAACACCGAAAAGGCGGCACAGATGATAGCCGACGCGGGTATAGTCCCCAACGCGCAGATCGCCGCAAAGGCTCTGCCCAACTGCAACATCGTCTATATGACCGGCGACGAAATGATAAAGACCGCAAAGGCGAACTTTGATGTTCTCTTCAAAGCAGACCCCACATCAGTCGGAGGAGCAATGCCCGGTGATGATCTCTACTACACAGGCAAATAAAAAAACGCAAAAAGTGCCGACCGCGGTCTTAAAAATCGCGGCGGCACTCTTCTGGATATTTATATGGTTCATAGCGTCGCGCGCCGTCGGGTCGGAGCTTCTGCTCCCCTCGCCTGCCGTGACGCTCGCGCGCCTTTGGGAGCTTGCGCTCAAGGGCAGCTTCTGGCTCGCCGTGCTGCAATCGCTGCTTAGAATCATTGCAGGCTGCGCTCTCGGCATAGCCGCGGGGTCAATACTCGGCGTGCTGACCGCCATGTCGCGCGTGCTCTATGAGCTGTTCACGCCGCTGCTGACCGTCGTGCGCTCAACGCCCGTCGCCTCGTTCATTATCCTCGCCCTTGTGTGGATAAAGCGGGACAACGTGGCTGTTTTCATAGCTTTTCTCATGGTTCTGCCGATACTCTGGGGCAATGTGAGCCGCGGAATAGCCGAGTGCGACCGCGATTTAATTGAGATGGCGCACATATTTCGCTTTTCTAAGAAAGACATGCTTAAAAAGATATACCTTCCGAGCGTCCGCCCGTATTTCTTCGCCGGATGCTCGACAGCGCTCGGTCTCTCATGGAAAGCCGGAGTCGCGGCGGAGGTGCTGAGCCTGCCGAAACACGCGCTCGGCAGTGAGCTGTATTATTCAAAGATATATCTCGAGACCCCGACGCTCTTCGCGGTGACGCTCGTTGTTATTCTGTTGAGCGTTGCGCTCGAATTCGTTTTGCGCCTGATACTCAAAAAGACTGCGGGGTGGGAGAAATGATAGAGCTTCAGAACATCTCGAAATCGTTTGACGGCGTTTCGGTGCTCGATAACATAAGCGCGGAGATTCCCGACAGAGGAATTTTTGCAATATGCGGCGCATCGGGAAGCGGAAAGACAACGCTGATGCGCATAATTCTCGGGCTCGAACAGCCGGATTCCGGCAATATTTCCGGGCTCGAGGGCAAAAAAACAGCCGTTGTTTTTCAAAATGACCGCCTGCTCCCGTGGCTGAGCGCGCTCGACAATGTTGCCGCCGTGTGCTCAAAGGAACGCGCAAAAGAGATGCTCGAAAAAGTTGAGCTTTCGGATGCGTTGAACAAAAAGCCCGCCGAGCTCAGCGGCGGAATGTGCCGCAGGGTGGCGTTGGCGCGTGCGCTGGCGTTCGACGCGAATATTCTCCTGCTCGACGAGCCGTTTAAAGGGCTGGACACCGAGCTGCGCGGGCGGATAGTGAAGCTTGTAGAAGACTTTGCAAAGACGAAGCCCGTCATACTCATCACCCACGACCCGTGGGAAGTGTCGCTCGCCAAGGCAAAACTTGATATTGAAAAGTAAAAAATCCGGCTGTATCAAACAGCCGGTATTTTTTATTCATTTACGCTGAGCGCTTTCTCGACCTGCTCAAGCACAAGTCTTTCCGCTTCGTCGCGCCTGCCTCTGAGGCGGCGGCCCGCGGCTCTGACGTGTCCGCCGCCGCCGAGCGCCTTGCATATTGCCGAAGCGTCTATCGGCGCGTGAGTGCGGACGGAAATCTTGAATGTGCCGTCCTTGCCCTCTTTTAGAGTGATTCCCGCTTCCACGCCCTCTATCTGGCGCGAAAGTCCGGGAATGGCATCAGTCTCGCTGTCGTCCGCGCCGCTCTTTGCGAACATATCCTGCGTTATTGTAATCACCGCGCAGCGGCCGCCGAAATACATCTTCAGCGAATCGAGCGCAAGGCGTTCGAGCTGAACATAGCTCAGGCTCTTCGTCTCGAAGAACACACGGTTTATCTCGGATATCTCCGCGCCGCATTCCATGAGCCTCGCGGCCAGAATATGCGTGCGGGCAGTCGTGTTCGAGAATTTGAAGCATCCCGTATCCGTTGAAATGCCGGTATATAAACAGTTCGCTATCGCGGGGGTTATCTCAACTCCGAGCTCGTCGGCGAGCGGACAGAGTATCTCCGCGCAAGCCGCAGCGGTGGAGTCAACGCAGAACTCCTTCGCGTATTCGGTGTTCGAGCCGTGATGATCGATGCAAAGATCGACTCTGCCGCTGTACTTCTCCGCCGATTCGTCGGAGAGCAGCTTTATATCCGCCACATCGACTGCGGTTATAAACTTCGGCTCAAAATCGCCGAAAATTTCAAGCCCTTTTGCCATAAAGCTGTATTTCGGAGCTATTTCATCCGCACATTCGAGTCGGCAGCGTTTGCCGAGCGACTGCAGCATATGCATCAGCGCATAGCCGCAGCCGAGCGTGTCGCCGTCCGGATGGGCGTGGCACAGCACGAGTATATCATCGTTTTCACGCAGCAGTTCTGCCGCGCGGGCAATGTCAATTCGCATCTTCATCTTCCTTCAGATCATCGAGCATACGAGCGATATTCATGCCGTGCTCTATCGAGTCGTCGGCGACAAACTTGAGCTCCGGGGTCTTGCGCAGACCTAATCTGTGCCCGACCTCGCGGCGGATATAGCCCATGGCGCTGTCAAGTCCCTTGACGGCTGTTTTTGCGTCGTCGATGCCGCTCATCGAGCTTACGAAAACCTTGGCAAACGAAGCGTCGGAGCTGACCTCGACCTTGACGACGGTGAGCAGCTTGCCCTGCACGCGCGGGTCCTTGAGCTCACGCATGACGGCAACTATCTCTCTTTTTATATCCTCGGATATTCTGTCAATTCTGTATCCTGCCATATCAGTCGCGATACTCCTCGATGGTGAACGCCTCGAAGATATCGCCCTCCTTAATATCGTTGAACTTTGCAAGTCCTATGCCGCACTCAAAGTTCTGCGCGACCTCCTTGACATCGTCCTTGAAACGGCGCAGGGAAGAAATCTCGTCCTCGGTGATGACGACGCCGTCGCGCACCACGCGAATCTTCGAGTTCCTCGTGACCTTGCCGCTGAGGACATAGCAGCCGGCGATGTTGCCGACGGAGGAAATCTTGACTATCTGGCGGACTTCCGCTCTGCCCTGCTGAACCTCGCGGAACTTCGGAGCGAGCATGCCCTTGATAGCCGCCTGAATCTCGTCGATGCAGTCATAGATTATTCTGTAGCAGCGGATGTCAACTCCGTCGCGCTCGGCGTTCTGCGCCGCGACCGGATCGGGTCTGACGTTGAAGCCGACGATTATCGCGTTCGATGCGTTTGCAAGCATGACATCGGACTCGTTGATAGCGCCGACGCCGCCGTGAATGATTTTAACTCTGACTTCCTCGTTCGAGAGCTTTTCAAGGCTCTGCTTGACAGCCTCGACCGAACCCTGGACATCCGCCTTGACGATGATGTTGAGTTCTTTGAGCTCGCCCTCCTTGAGGGATGAGAAGAGGTTCTCAAGAGTAACTTTTTCAAAGGACTTGAACTGCTCCTCTTTCTGCTTCTGTTTTCTCTGCTCAACAAGCTCTCTTGCAAGGCGCTCGTCGCTGACTGCGTCGAATGCGTCGCCTGCCTGCGGAGCCTCAGCAAGACCCATTATCTCAACGGGGACGGACGGACCCGCCTCATTGACCTTTCTGCCCTTGTCGTCAACCATGACTCTGACGCGTCCGACGGACGTGCCGGCAACTATGATATCGCCGGAATGGAGCGTACCGTTCTGAACAAGGAGGGTAGCTATGGGGCCTCTGTTCTTGTCGAGGCGAGCCTCTATGACTATACCCTTTGCCGCGCGGTTCGGGTTCGCCTTGAGTTCCTTCATCTCGGCAACAAGAAGTATTGCCTCGAGAAGCTTATCTATATTCATCTTTGTAACAGCCGAAACGGGCACGCATATCGTGTCGCCGCCCCACTCCTCGGGGATGAGGTCATATTCGGTCAGCTGCTGCATGATGCGGTCGGTGGTCACGCCGGGTTTATCCATCTTGTTTATAGCGACGATTATGTCAACTCCGGCTGCCTTTGCGTGGTTGATAGCCTCGATGGTCTGCGGCATGATTCCGTCATCCGCCGCGACAACGAGAACTGCGATATCCGTAGCCTGCGCGCCGCGCGCTCTCATCGCGGTGAACGCTGCATGGCCGGGGGTATCGAGGAAAGTTATCTTCTGACCGTTGAGGTCAACTCTGTATGCGCCGATATGCTGGGTGATGCCGCCCGCCTCTGTCGCGGTGCATCGGTATGGCGTATAGCGTCAAGAAGCGAGGTCTTGCCGTGGTCAACGTGACCCATGACAACAACGACCGGGTCTCTCGGAGAAAGATCCTCCGCGGAGTCGTCGGAATCGTCGATTATTCTGTCCTCTATAGTGACAACGACTTCCTTTTCGGCCTTTGCGCCGAGCTCGGTCGCGACTATCGCGGCGGTGTCGTAGTCAATAACCTGGTTGACAGTAGCCATAACGCCGAGGGAGAACAGCTTCTTGACGACTTCGGCCGCAGTCATTTTGAGCATGGCGGCGAGGTCGGAGACAACTATCTCATCGGGTATTTTTACGACTATCTGCGGCTTCTTCGCGCGTTCTGCCGCTATACGGGCAAGGCGCTGAGCCTCGGTCTCGCGGCGCGAGGAACGCATGCCCTGCTTGCGGTACTGCGTGGAGCGCTGCTTGAGCTTCTGCTTGTGAACCGACTTGTCGCTCTGCATGCCGTTGTTGGCAGGGGCTATATTCTCATAGCGCTCGTTGTACTTGTCGAGCTCGACATTGCCGGCTCTCGTGTCAACGGTTCTGCGCTCGCCCTTTGTGCGCGACTGCATCGGCTTGTTATCATTCTTCTTTTTGGGTCTGTCCTCTGCCGGCTTCGCCGCCTGCTCCTGCGCCTTTGCGGCGGGTTTCTCGGTCTTGGCGGCGGGCTTTGCATCCTTTGCGGGAGCAGACTTCTGTGCGGGCTTCGCCGCAGCTTCTTTCTGCTCGCTCTTCTGCTCGGCTGCCGGAGCCTCCTTCTTTGCGGGGACTTCTTTCTTACTCTTGAGAGCAAAATATTCATCGAAGCTGTCGACCGCGTTCTCCTTGGTCACGGTGTCGAATAGCAGATCAAGCTCGTCGGATTCAAGAGCCGTCATCGAGGATTTTTTCGCGCCGCCGAAGTTCTTTTCGATGAGCTCGGTGACGTAATTTGTCTTGACGTCCAGATCCTTTGCAACGTCACGGACGCGATATTTGGCATTTATCATACATTATCCTCCCCATAGGCGATGTTAAGTATTGTTTGTATGCGGGACGCGAGTCCCCGGTCGTCGACCGTAAGCACAGCGGAGCGCAGCGAAGTTGCATGCCCTATCTCCTGCATGGTGTATCCGGTCTTTATTATCGGAACTGAGCGTCCCTCGCTGCTGCACGCGCGTTCAAACTCTTCGCAGAGCCGCTCGGACGCATCGGACGAGAGCAGGCACAATCTTGCATGGCCGTGCTTTATCGCCGTCTGCGCTGCGTCGTGTCCGCAGCTGAGCTTTCCTGCCCTGCGGCAGATGCCGAGCATGGAAAGAGCCTTGTCATTCTCCACTTTCGTCCATCTCCTTTTCCATCAGGTCGTAGACCTCCTGAGGAATCTCGCAGTTGAACTCGCGCTCAAAGCGGTGGGACTTTATCGCCTTTTTAAGGCAGTCTGCGCTGCGGCAGACATAAGCGCCCCTGCCGGGCTTTCTTCCCGTAAGATCGAGCGAAACTTCGCCCTCCGGGCTGCGAACCACTCTGACGAGCTCTTTTTTCGGCTTCATCTCGTTGCAGCCGTTGCATCTGCGCATCGGTATCTTCTTCTGCTTCACACCGCTCACCTGCCTTTCAAAAGTAATAAGTCGTTATATATCGAAGTTTATTGTCGGCTCTTCAATGCCGCTCTCGGGCTTTATGTCAATCTTCCAGCCGGTGAGCTTGGCGGCAAGGCGGGCGTTCTGACCCTTGTTGCCGATAGCGAGGGAGAGCTGGCTGTCCGGCACTCTGACGCGGCAGACCTTCTCTTCGCCCTCTTCGACCGTGACGTCAACGACATCGGCGGGAGCGAGTGCGGCTGCGATAAACTCCTCGGGCACATCGCTGTATTTGACTATATCGATCTTCTCGCCGCCGAGCAGGTCGACTATCTTGCCGACACGCGCGCCGCGCGGACCGATGCATGCGCCGACGGGATCGACATCCGGGTCTGCGCTGTAAACTGCCATCTTTGTTCTGGAGCCTGCCTCTCTGGCGACCGCCTTTATCTCAACGGTGCCGTCGAATATCTCGGGAACTTCCTCTTCAAACAGTCTTCTGACAAGGCCGGGATGAGTTCTCGAAATAGTTGCGCGGGTGTTCTTATCTGTACTGCGAACGCCGGCGACATAGACTTTGATAATATCGTTGGGCTGAAGCACCTCGTCGGGGAGCTGCTCGCTCTTGTAGAGCACGGCTTCGGTCTTGCCGAGGCTGACGACCGCATCGCCCGACTCGGGGATAACGCGCTGGACGGTGACGGTGATAATCTCCTGATTGTGGCTCTCAAGCTCGCTGCGAAGCTGACCCTGCTCTGCCTCGCGGATAGCCTGGCGAAGCATATGTTTGCCCTTTTCGGCGGTTATTCTGCTGACCTTTGCGGTCTCTACGGGAATCTCAACGATATCGCCGGGCATTGCGCCCTTCTTATACTGCTGAGCCTGCTCGACGAGCAGATCGGTGTCGGGATCGGATATCTCGGACACTACGGTCTTGCGCAGATAAACGCGGAACTCGCCCTTGTCGGCGTCGACATCGCAGAAGACGATGTCCTTGTTGTTATATTCCTTTTTCAGCGCGCCGATGAGGACATTCTGGATGCTCTCGCACATCGCGTCAACGGTAACGCCGGTGTCCTTGCTGAGCAGTTTCACGGCTTCGAAGAACTCCTTGTTCTTCTTGCTTTCCTCGTTTCTTTCTTTTTTATTCATTTTCCAAATCAATCCTTTTAAGTGAATTTTTTATTTCAAACGGCGCACGGCGCGCCGGGGATAGCAAACCGACTGTAACAGTCAGCCACATCTTATTCGCGGGCGGATGATATCCGCCCTACAGCGGTCACCGAACGGGCACGGTTCTCACAACGCAGCTATGCGCGATTTTATTCGTCATCGGAAGCATAGAAGTCGTCGAGCTTTACCGAACTGACTTCCTTCTTTTCAAAGCATATTCCGCTGCCATCTTCGCGGGTGACGGTTATAATGCCGTTGTCGTAGCTTTCGAGAGTGCCTTTGAAATCGCGCTCGCCGTCGCGGGGACGGATGAGGCGAACCATAACGGGCGAGCCGATATATTTTTTGAAATGCTCGTCGCGGGTGAGCTGGCGCTCGACTCCGGGGGACGAGACCTCAAGATAATAGCTCTGCTCTATCGGGTCGGCTTCGTCGAGAGGGCCGTCAACGGCGCGGCTGAAATTCTCGCAGTCGGTTATACCGACGCCGCCCTCCTTGTCTATATATATTCTGAGATACCAGGAAACTCCCTCTTTCTGGAATCGGATATCCCAGATTGAAAGCCCCAGCTGTTCAGCGACCGGAGCAGCTATCCCCCCCCCGGCGGCTGCGGTGTTGCCGCCCTTGCCTTTGCCTGCCACAGACACATCTCCTTTTTCAAAAAGTCCCTAACATAAAGGAAAGAGCGGGTCACCCCACTCTTTCGTCAAGTTTACATTCCTACAATAAATATTCTAACACATAAGTCCCGCAATATCAAGGCTTTTTTCAAATATTTACGCTTTGCATAAACGCGGATCAATATTTGACAAGGTATCTGTCGATCTCCCACTGAGAGACTCTTGCGCGGTAGCTTCTCCACTCCTCGCGCTTGGCTTCAAGATATTTGTTGAAAACATGGTCGCCGAGCACCTCTCTCATGAACGGGCTTGCGGCGAAGAGCTTTGTCGCCTCTTCGAGGGACTTGGGCAGGGAGTGTATTCCCGCCGCGGCACGCTCGTCCGCAGTCATGTCATAGACATTGGCGTCAGTCGGCGCGGGAACGGGCAGGTCGCGCTCGATGCCGTCGAGACCGGCGGCGAGGCAGGAAGCCATCTCAAGATAGGGGTTGCACGCCGGGTCGGGGCTGCGTATCTCAATACGGGTGCCGAAGCCGCGTGCCGAAGGAATTCTTATAAGCGGGCTGCGGTTCTGAGCCGACCAGGCGACATATACGGGAGCCTCATAGCCGGGCACGAGGCGTTTATACGAATTGACAAGGGGATTGAGCACAAGGGTCATCGGGCGGATATGCTCGAGCACGCCGGCGATGAAGCTATATGCGGTCTTGCTGAGATTGAGGCTGTCGCTCTCGTCGCAGAAAGCGTTTTCGCCCGCCTTGAACAGCGAGATGTTGGTGTGCATGCCCGAGCCGCTGATGCCGTAAATGGGTTTGGGCATGAATGTCGCATGAAGTCCGTGCGACTGGGCGATGCTCTTGACGACGTATTTGAAAGTCATGACATTGTCCGCGGCGGTCAGAACCTCGTCGTATTTGAAATCTATCTCATGCTGAGCCTCGGCGACCTCATGGTGGGACGCTTCTATTTCAAAGCCCATCTCCTCGAGTGCGAGGCAGATGTCACGGCGGCAGTTCTCGCCGCGGTCAACGGGGCCGAGGTCGAAATAGCCGCCCTGATCGTGGGTCTGAGTAGTGGGCTTGCCGTTTTCGTCGATATGGAACAGGAAGAATTCGCACTCCGGACCGACATTGCACGAATAGCCCATATCCGCCGCTTTCTTTATCGCGCGGCGCAGGACATAGCGCGGGTCGCCCTCAAAGGGAGTGCCGTCCGAGCAATAGACGTCGCAGATAAGGCGCGCGACCTTGTGATCCTCTGAGGTGCGCCACGGGAAGATAACAAAGGTATCGAGATCGGGATGCAGATACATGTCCGATTCCTCTATACGCACGAAGCCCTCAATCGAAGAGCCGTCAAACATGCACTTGTTGTTGAGTGCTTTTTCGAGCTGGCTGCGGGTTATCGCGACATTCTTGAGCGAGCCGAGAATATCGGTAAACTGCAGGCGGATAAAGCTGACATTTTCTTCGTCCGCTATCCTCAATATATCTTCCTTTGTGTATTTCATAAGCGACCGCCTTTCGGGCATTTTAATGTTGCGGCAGGTACCGCAGCTGATTTTCATTATATCAGCTTTTTTACTATTGTCAAGGCGCGCCGGAGTGCTATAATATAATGTAAAGCCAGCAAGGAGGCTTCAGCTATGATTATAGATATGCACACCCACTGTTTCCCCGACCCGCTCGCGAAAAAGGCTATGCCAATGCTCGCCATGCGCTCGGGCAACCCCTGCCCCGCCTTCGACGGCACGGCGTCGGGGCTCAGAGAGAGCGTCATTTCCGGCGGCGCCGACAGGGCAGCGGTGCTCAACATTGCGACAAACGCGCATCAGCAGACGAAGGTCAACGACTTCGCCATCTCGCTGCTCGGCGACGATGTTCTCATCCCGTTCGGCAGCGTCCATTTCGAAAGCCCGGACGCGCTGAACGAGCTCGACAGACTGCATGACGCGGGCATAAAGGGAATCAAGCTACACCCCGACTATCAGGGTTTCTTCGCGGACGACGAGAGGATGTTCCCGATATATGAAAAGATAGGCTCGCTCGGCATGATAACGGTATTTCACGCCGGAGTCGATATCGGAGTCCCCGACCCCGTTCACTGCACCCCGCAGATGCTCAAAAAGATACTTCCGCGATTCGGCGGCGCGCCCGTCATAGCCGCGCACATGGGCGGATTCCTGCTCTGGCGTGAGGCGGCGGAGCTGCTCGGCGGAACGGGAATATATATCGACACCGCGTTTTCGTCCGGTTCGGTGCCGCCGCCGTGGGCAAAGGAGAGCATTGCGGCGTTCGGCGCGGATCATGTTCTCTTCGGCTCGGACAATCCGTGGAGCGCGACCGGGCGCGAGCTCGCCTTTGTCCGCTCGCTCGGTTTGTCAGAAGAAGAAACCGAGCTCATCCTCGGCAAGAACGCCGAAAGACTGCTCGGTCTTTGAATCATTTTAATATTATATCTTTCACATCGGCAAGAGTATCGACTATCCAGTCGGCTCCTGCCGTTTTGAATTCATTCTCGTCACCGTAGCCGCCCTCGAGCACGCCGATGCATTTGAGTCCGACGCCGTGCGCGCCGTCTATATCAAAGCTCCTGTCCCCGACCATAACGGCATCCGTGAGATTCTCCACTCCGAGTCCGTTGACCGCGCGGGAGATTATAACTGTTTTGTCCGCGTGCGGCTCGCCGAATGTTGCGCCGGAGACGAAGTCGAACAGGTCGGATATCCCGAAATGCTCGAGTATACGATTTATAAAAAGCTCCGGCTTTGAAGAGCCGACAGCCGTTTTCACTCCCGCCGCCTTCAATTCACGCAAGGTCTGAAGCGTGCTCGGGAAGAATTCAAGTTCATATATACCTTTTGTCGAATAGTATTCGCGGTATTTTTCGACCGCCTCGTGACAGCGTTCGCTGTCGAGTCCGCACTTGACGGAAAAGCTCGTCTCGAGCGGAGGGCCTATAAAATATTTCAGCGTCTCGCTGTCAAGCTCCGGCTCGCCCATGCTGCGCAGGGCATACTGCACGGAGGCAAACACGCCCGCGCCTGTATCGGCAAGCGTGCCGTCAAAATCAAAAATTGCATAACGGAACATGGTTCTACCTCTTTCGGTTTGATAGAGCTATGATAACATAAAACATTTTGATTTACAACCGAGTTAGCGTGTGATATAATTTTAAGTTATAAAGGTTATATATACTTATAATCCGTCTCCGGAAAGGAAGTAGAAAAAATATGGAATACCGTTTTTCCGATAAAATAGCGTCGCTCAAGCCCTCCGCTATCAGAGAGGTGCTCAAGGCGACAAGCGTGCCGGGCATGATCCCGTTCGCCGCAGGCAACCCCGCTCCCGACGCATTCCCCGTCGCCGAGGTTCAGGAGATAGCCGCAGACATACTCAAAAACCGCCCGATAGACGCGCTCCAGTACGGTGTGACCGAAGGCTATCCCGAGCTTATCAGCCTGATAAAAGCAAGAATGAAATCAAAATACGGCATCGGCCGCGACTTTGATTCGATTATAATCACGAGCGGCGCGCAGCAGGTCATGGATCTTTCGACCAAAGTTCTCTGCAACGAGGGCGATGTCGTTATCTGCGAGAGCCCGTCGTTCATCGGCTCGCTCAACTGCTTCCGCTCATATAACGCGAAGCTCGTCGGCGTGCCCGTCGATGCGGACGGCATGAATATCGAGGCTCTCGAAAAGGCTCTTGACAAGAACCCGAACGCAAAAATGATATATACTATTCCGAACTTCCAGAATCCCGCAGGCGTTACGATGTCGCTCGAGAAGCGCCGCAAGCTCTATGAGCTCGCCAAGGCGCACAATGTTATGATTCTCGAAGACAACCCCTACGGCGATCTGCGCGTTGCGGGCGAAGATGTTCCGAATATAAAGAGCTTCGACGAGGACGGAATCGTCATTTATTCAGGCTCGTTCTCGAAAATTCTCGCGCCCGGCATCCGTATCGGCTTCACGGTCGCTCCCGCGCCTGTAGTCGCAAAGATGACTGTCGGCAAGCAGGCGGTCGATGTTCACACGACCCAGCTGATGCAGATGATAGTCGCCGAGTGGATGAAGAGATACGATGTTGACGAGCACATCGAGAAGATAAGAAAGATATACCGCAGAAAGCTCAATCTCATGTGCGATATGATAGACAGCGAGCTTGGCGACGCAGTCAGCTATGTCCGTCCCGAGGGCGGTCTGTTCATCTGGTGCGAGCTGCCCGAGGATGTTGACGCGCTTGAGTTCGTCAAAAAATCCGCCGAGAACATGGTCGCGCTCGTCCCCGGCACTGCATTTTTGACCGATGTCAACGGAAAGAGCAACGCCGTCAGATTCAATTTCTCGACCCCAGCGGACGATAAAATTGTCGAGGGCATGAAGATCCTCGGCAGGGTGCTCAAAGAAATGAGAGGAGAATAACATATATGGAAAATCAGACTCCCGAACGCCGCCAGCGCGTTCTCAGCGCAATTCAGCCGACCGCGATTCCGACCCTCGGCAACTATCTCGGTGCTCTGCGCAACTGGAAAGCGATGAGCGACGACTATGACTGCGTCTACGCCGTTGCCGACCTGCACGCGATAACCGTCAGACAGGATCCCGCGACTCTCAGACGCCAGACCATGGAGGCTTTTGCGCTCCTGCTCTCGATAGGACTCGACCCGGACAAGAACGTCGTGTTCGTCCAGAGCCATGTCAATACCCACGCCCAGCTCGCATGGATTCTCGACTGCTACACCCAGTTCGGCGAGGCCTCGAGAATGACCCAGTTCAAGGACAAATCCCAGAAGCACGCGGACAATGTCAATGTCGGTCTCTTCGCCTACCCCGTGCTCATGGCTGCGGATATTCTGCTCTATCAGGCAAACTATGTGCCCATCGGCGAGGATCAGAAGCAGCATCTTGAGATAACCCGCAACATAGCCGAGCGCTTCAATGGAATATACGGCAACACGTTTACTATTCCCGAGCCGTTTATAGGCAAGGTCGGCGCGAGAATAATGTCGCTGCAGAACCCGAATCAGAAGATGTCGAAATCCGACCCGAACCCGAAGGCTTCCGTCTCCATTCTTGACGAGCCCTCGGTTATTATGAAGAAGTTCAAGAGCGCGGTCACGGACTCCGAAGCCGTTGTCAGATACGGCGAGGGCAAGGACGGCATCAACAACCTGATGTCCATTTATTCCTGCTGCACCGGAGCTTCGTTCGACGAGATCGAGCGCGAGTTCGAGGGCAAGGGCTACGGCGACTTCAAAACAAAGGTCGGCGAAGCCGTTATAGAAGAACTCACCCCCGTGCGCGAGAACTTCAACCGCATCGTAAACGACAAGGCATATCTCACCGAATGCATGGCAAAGGGCGCCGAGACTGCGCAGCGCATCTCCGAGCGCACGCTCAACAAGGTCATGAAAAAGGTCGGTTTTCTGCTCAAGTAAACAAATTCCACCAAAAAGAGCGTCCTTCGGGGCGCTTCTTTTGTTACTTTCCAAGAAGTTGCATATTTTTTGAATATAACTCTTGATTTTCTGAATAATCGTTGTATAATATGTGCATACGATGAATACGGAGGTATTTAACATGAAAGAGATCAAAAAAGTTGTGCTCGCCTATTCCGGCGGACTTGACACATCGATAATAATCCCGTGGCTCAAAGAGAACTACAACAACTGCGAGGTCGTTGCCGTTTCAGCCGACGTCGGCCAGGGCACGGAGCTCGACGGACTCGAGGAGAAGGCTCTCAAGACCGGCGCTTCCAAGCTCTATATTGAGGATCTCAAAAAAGAGTTCGTTGAGGACTACATCTTCCCGACACTGAAAGCCGGCGCCGTATACGAGCGTGACTATCTGCTCGGCACATCCTTTGCCCGCCCGATAATCGCGAAGAGACTCGTTGAGATAGCCAAGGCCGAGGGCGCAGACGCTATCTGCCACGGCTGCACGGGCAAGGGCAACGATCAGGTGCGTTTCGAGCTCGCGATAAAGGCTTTCGCGCCCGATATGCAGATAATCGCCCCCTGGCGTATCTGGAACATCAAATCCCGTGAGGAGGAGATAGAATACGCCGAGGCTCACAATATCCCGCTCAAGATAAACCGTGAGACGAACTATTCAAAGGACAAGAACCTCTGGCACCTTTCGCACGAGGGTCTCGACCTTGAAGATCCCGCAAACGAGCCGCAGTACAACAAGCCCGGCTTCCTTGAGATCGGTCAGTCACCCGAGCAGGCTCCCGACAAGCCGACCTATATCACAATAAGCTTCGAAAAGGGCGTTCCCGTTGCCGTTGACGGCGAAAAGATGGACGGCGTTACCATGATCGAGAAGCTCAACAAGATCGGCGGCGAAAACGGCGTCGGACTTGCGGATATCGTCGAGAACCGCCTTGTCGGCATGAAGTCAAGGGGCGTTTATGAGAATCCCGCAGGCTCAATTCTCTACAGGGCTCACGAAGTCCTTGAGACTCTGACCCTCGACAGGGACACCATGCACTACAAAGAGCAGGTCGCTCTGCGCTACGCCGAGCTTGTCTACTTCGGCCAGTGGTTCACTCCTCTCAGGGAGGCGCTCGCCGCTTTCGTTGACAAGACTCAGGAGCGCGTCACCGGCGACGTCAAGCTCAAGCTCTACAAGGGCAACATAATAAACGCGGGCACCACCTCGCCCTATTCGCTCTACAGCGAAGCTTTCGCGACCTTTGACGAGGACGATGTCTACGATCAGAAGGACTCCGCAGGCTTCATCAACCTCTTCGGTCTGCCGATAAAGGTCAAGGCCATTCTCGACGCCGAGAGAGAGGCAAAGGCATGAAGCTCTGGGCGGGACGCTTCAGCAAAGAAGCCGATAAAAAGACCAACGATTTCAACTCCTCGATAAAAACGGACAGCCGCATGTTCAACGAGGATATCGACGGCAGCATCGCCCACGCATCGATGCTCGCCGCAAAAGGGATAATCTCCGAGGAGGACTGCAAGAAAATTCTTGCGGAACTCTCGGACATCCGGAACGACATTATCTCGGGCGAGCTGATGATAGACCCCGACGCCGAGGATATCCACACCTTTATCGAAGGCGAGCTTACCTCGAGAATCGGCGACGCGGGCAAGAGGCTCCACACCGGGCGCAGCAGAAACGACCAGGTTGCCGTTGACATAAGGCTCTATCTCAAAAAGGATGTGCCGCAGGTCACGGGGCTCATAAACGGACTTATTGGCGCTCTCGACGGCAAGGCGAAGGAGTATGCCCGCTGCATCATGCCTGGCTGCACGCATCTTCAGCGCGCTCAGCCGATAACTTTTTCGGCGCACATCGGCGCATATATCGAGATGCTCCGCCGCGACCTCGGACGCTTTGAGGATGCCGCCGAAAGAATGAACCTCTCCCCTCTCGGCTCGGGTGCACTCGCGGGAACGACATATCCCATTGACCGCGCCATGACCGCAAATGCACTCGGGTTCGACGGCTATATGCCCAACACCCTTGACGGCGTATCGGACAGAGACTTCTGCCTCGAGCTGCTCAGCGCGTGCTCGATACTCATGGTTCACATCTCGCGCCTGTGCGAAGAGATAATCATGTGGTGCTCATGGGAGTTCAAATTCGCCGAGCTCGACGACGCTTTTTCGACCGGTTCGAGCATTATGCCGCAGAAAAAGAATCCCGACCTCGCAGAGCTCGCGCGCGGCAAGGCGGGGCGCGTGATAGGCGACCTCTGCGGACTGCTCACGACGATGAAAGGTCTGCCGCTTGCATATAACAAAGATATGCAGGAGGACAAGGACGCAATTTTTGACGGCATGGACACGGTCAAGATGTGCCTGACGGCGCTGACTCCGATGATAGCGACGATGAAGATGATTCCCGAGAACATGAGAAAGGCTGCCGCCGGCGGCTTCATAAACGCGACCGACTGCGCCGACTTCCTCGTTTCAAAGGGACTGCCCTTCCGCGATGCATATAAGGCGACGGGCGAGCTCGTTGCACTTTGCATCAAAAAAGGCACGACGCTCGAAGAGCTGCCGATATATGAATATAAAAGCATCTGCCCGCTTTTCGACGAGGGCGTGTATGATGCAATAAACCTCGAAAACTGTGTGACAAGACGCGGAATGTAAAAAATAAATCAACAGCCGGAGATTTTCTCTCCGGCTGTTTTGCTTTTGTGCCGCTGATTCAAGCTCTTATTTCATACGGCACAAACCGACCGCACCGTAAGATTTTTGCAACCTTACATAATGCCCGGTGCGTCGAGTCGTCGCACCCTACAAGTACAAAAACAGACCGGGTCTCCCCGGTCTGCTGTTGTTTTTTTACTGTTTATGCGGGCTGAGGGAAGTATTTTCCGATAAGCTCCAGCAGCTGTTGGAACGCATCGTAGTACCCCTGAGCGCCGACGCACTCATAGAGCGCATCGCTTATAAATTTGCTTATCGCCTCGCCGACTGCGCTCAGCTTCTCTTCATTCTCGTTCGGAGCCTCGCGCTCGCCGATTTTTATCAATATATTTTCGAGCCTCTTCTGTGCGTGCTCTGTCGCCGCTGGGTCAACTACCGTATTTTCGAGCATCGCATTGCACTCTTCGAGCGCCGCGTCAAGCTCCGCCGCATCCTCTGCGGAAAGCGTGCTCCTGTCTATCTCCTGCGCCGGTTTCATCAGATTGTTCACTAAATCTTTCGTATTCCTGCCGATATTGAACTGCGGGAACCTGTCGGGCATGGAATAGACATCCTTGAACTCGGGATTCGTCAGCAGCTCGGTCGCAAGCTTCATTATGACATCGTTGGAGCCGGTCTTTTCGTGATCCTGTCCCTTGAAATAGAAGGTGTGGTCGGGAAGCAGACCCACCGACGCGTCAACAACGCCGTCGGGCGAGAGATGGTTGTGTGCCGTGTTCTTGCAGTGAGTACCCTGCTGGACATAGTCCTCGCCGAGAGTCTCGCCTATCTTCGCGAACTTCGCGCCCATGGAGGTCGACTCCGCGTGGATTATCCCGTCCGCGTTGCTCTTGTCGTATGAGGGCACAAGGCAATAGAGCTGATAGTCATAGTCAACTATATCAAAGACTTCCGCTCCGGCGGCGCGCATCTTTTCGATATTCGCAAATCTGTTGACCTGCGCGCGGTGATATACTTCAACCTGCCTGCGCATCTCCGCATTCTCTTCTCCTGGCAGGACGCGCGATACTGCTTCGTCATAGTATGCCTCGGGCACGAGCGACCACATCGTGGTACAGTTGCGAAGAATAACATTCGTCAGCCCGTCAACCGTCGCGTCGAGCGTATCGAGCAAAATCTGCTTGGGTATCATTCTTATAACGGCGTTGAGCAGATAGCCCTCCGCTCCGCCGACAAGATTCGGCAGCAGGTTCTTGTAGAGCATCTCGTCCGAGGTGCTGAGCTTGCCGAGATAGATATCGCCGACTATATTCGATCCGTCGAGCGCGGGGACGATATAAACCACGCGGTCGAGGCTCGGATAGAGCTCCGGATAGCGGTCGAACAGGCTGTTTGCGATAGTGCCGCCGAGACTTATCGCCACGACATTTATCTTGTCGTGACCCGTCTCACGCTTTATCTGACCGATGAAATTATAGAGCTCGTCGGTTATCTCGCTGTTGTTGCCGAACGAATTGTAGGCGAAATAATAGAGATGGTCTTCGCCTGCAACTTTCGAGAAGCCGTCTATCGGCACATTGACGTATATCTCTTCTTTGTCTTCGTCCGTGCATTTTGCAACGCTCTGCGGATATTTCTTGACTCTGACATCATAGACATTCTTGCCGTTCGAGTCAAAAGCGTTGACATAGAGAGTGCCCTCGAGCGTTTTTCTGAACGACTCGACAAAGCCGTCGTCGCGCTGGGTGACGAGCATCTTGACGAGCGGCCAGAGAAGATTTTTTATAATATATTTAGTATTCGCGTATATCGGCCAGCCGGTTATCTGCTTGCCGTCCTCGTCGACTGCTATCTCGTCGTTCTCATAGAGATAGGTCTTTGACTGGCCTATGCCGTGGATAACGACCGTCGGGCTGTATTCGCAGGTTCCGCCGCATTCGGTCAGAGTGCCGGGCTTTTTCGCCTTCGCGGGCTCTGTTTTTTCGCTTTTCTGAGTGAGCGCCGCAGCGAGTCCCGATTCGTCGGCGGACGATACGTTTTCATGCTTTGCGCCGCCGTAAGATGCGGCGGATATGCCGGTCGAGAAAACAAGAGCCGCGCATAGTATCAGCGCGGCTATTCTCCTGACTGACTTCATTTTAAAACACCGTCCTTTAAAAAGATACGGCGAACTCCGAAGATGGGGTTCGCCGTAAATAAAACTTCAGATCAGATAACGGAAGCTATGAATTTGATAAGGAACTTGATAACCACGCGGGCAACATCGGAATAGCCCTGGCTGCCTATCGTCTTGAGGGCGATGAGGCTGAGCACACAGCAGACCTTCTCGAGCGCATATGCCGCCTCGGAAGTCTCCTTTGCGGGCTCGCGCTGACCGAGTTCGACGAGGATATTCGTCAGTCTCTCTTTCGCGGCGTCTGCCTTTGCGGGATCGGCTATAGTCATATTGAGTGCATCTTCGCCCTGCGCGATAGCGGCGTCAAGCTCGGCTATCTGCTCGGCACTCGGACGCTCCTCTGCGGGCATTTCGTCGATTTTCGCTCTGTAAGCCTTTGCATCGGGCAGGAGCCAGCGTCTTATTTCCTTCGTGCGGCAGGTGCCGTTATACTGCGGCCAGACATCGGGCTTGGAGTGGACATCCTTGAGCTCGGAATCGGTAAACAGCGCGCAGGCGAGGGTCAGAACAACATCGTTGTTGCCCGCCTCGTGATGCTGGCCGATGAATATCCATGTGTTGTCCGGGAGGACTGCCGTGGAGGCGTCTATCGAGCCGTCAACGGACATATATCCTCTCTTTGCGGGCTTGTAGCTGTCGGGCAGCTTCTGTCCGGGGGCGGCGCCTGTTGCGCCCATGGTGGTCGATGAGAGCTGGATGATACCGTCGGAGTTGGTGTCAAGCGCACTCTTGATAATGCTGAAGTAGCTGTATTCGATATCGCCGAAAGCGAGGTTCGCGCCGGCTATTGAGTCTATCTTAACGCCCGCCGCGTGAGCCGCGAGGACATTCTTTCTGAGGTTGAGCTGAGCCTGATGATAGCGGTCGGTCTTCGCCTTGAGGACTGCGTGATCCTTGTCGGTCAGATACTTTTCGCAGAGAGCGTCATATCTGTCGGATGGGACGAGCGCCCAGAACTGCGGGCAGTTTACGAGCAGAGTCTCGGAAAGACCGTCCATGGCGGCGGTCAGGGTGTCTCTGAACACCTGGCGCGGGATTATTCTGATAACAAGATTGAGAAGATAGCCGAGGGAGGCGGTGTCGCTACCCTCCGCGATTATTCTCGGGATATACTCATGATAGAGGAACTCGTCGTCGATTCTGAAGCCCGCTTCGCCTCTGGTGAGGAAGTCGGCGATTATCTCGGAGCCGTCGGTCGCGGCAACGGCGTTGACGACCTGATTGATATCCTTGTAGCCGTAAGCGTCAAGATATGCGGTGAAGATAGTTCCGCCGAGGCTGACATTGAGAAGATTTACCTTGTCGTGTCCGGTCGCCTTCTTGACCTGCTGGATATATTCGTTGAGGTTCGCGGCGGAGTCCATGGGGCTGCCGACGAGATTGAAGGTGAAGAAATAGACATGATCCTCGCCGATGATATTGGTCAGCTTCTGCATGGGAATCATTCTGTATGCCCAGTCTCTCGTGTCCTTATCCATATCGGCGAGAGAACCGTATTTCTCGGTCTTGAGGTTGTTTATCGGGTTGCCCTCATTGTCGCACTTCTGAATGGAGAAGAGATCGCAGACGGTCTCATAGACTGCCTTGGGGAAGCCGCTGTCCGTCTGGGTGGCGAGCATTTTTACAAGCGGCCACGCAAGCTTTTTGAGGATGACGGTGACAAGGTTATCCGTATCAAGGATAAGCAGCGTTCCGCCTATGCGTTTGCCGTCCTTGTTGAGCACGGGCTCGTCGTTCTCGTCATAGAGATAGGTGGGCGAGTGGTTGATGCCGGGAACCACCACGACGGGCGCATGTCCGCAGTCGCCGTTATGGCAGTTCGCATGGGTTCCGCTCTCTTCTGCGGCGTCGGCAAGCGTATCAACGGCCTTTGCTATCGACGCATCGGACGATGCGGATGCGGGGGCTGCGGAGGCGCAGGTAAACGCCGAGAAAGCCATGATGAGCGCGAGCACAAGGGCTACGGTCGATTTCATCTTCTTCATAGTTTTTCTCCTGTTCTTGATATGTATTGTCTTATTTCTTATAATCGGCAAACTGAGGGTGTTCGGGCATGGTGAACACGTCTATCGGCTCATCGAAAGAGGCTATCTTCGCAACGAGATCGAGCAGATTTTTATTCTCGGCGGCCTGTTCGTGCTCCATATTATAATAGAACCATGTCCTGTCCGGCACGGCGGCAGACGCCGCATTGATATCCGAGCGCGGGGATATGAAATCAACGGGTTCGCCGCGCCCCGGGCTGAGCGTCCGTCCGGGCGGCGCACACTGCGCGCCCATCGACGCCGAATATGTCGGGACTATTGTATCTGAAGTCAGACTGTCGGATGCCGCTATCGGCACTAACCGCTTGCCGCAGCCGCAGATATTGTAAAATTCAACCGAGCGCTCCTGCTCACGCCGGACGAGCTCTTTTATATTCCGCCTGACCCGCCAGTGGCGGGCGGTCACGGCGCGCATCGCATCATGCGCGGAGTCGCCGAGATATTTGTCACGAAGCGCGGGATAGCGCTCCGAGGGGATTATTCCCCACATCGCAGAGCTGTTGACAACAACGCTCTCACACGCCGCGCGAACCAATGCTCTGACTGCGCCGTCCGCGACTTTCTTTGGCATCATATGCATCAGTTTAGATATTTTTTCCGCCTCGCGCCGGCTCAGAAGCATTTCGAGCAGCGCGTCGCAGTCGTCTGTATTGATATCCCCTGCGACGAGATCGGCGGCGATATCCGAGCCGTCATACGCCGGGACAACGCCGATAACGCGCTTGACATCCTGATCCGCGCCGTACAGCTCAAAGTACATCTCCGCTACGGTCGCGCCCATGCTCACGGGAATCAGATCGACCTTTTCGCACTGCCTCTGTTCTTTTACCATCGCGATAAATTCGCGCAGCAGACGGGCGTTTTCGTCCGCCCTGCCGAAGATATCATACGCGAAGAAATAAAGATTCTCTTCGCCGATAATATCGGCGAGCGCATTGAGGGGCACCATCTTATATATGTATCTCTTCTCGCCTGCGGTGCATTCGCCGACGGGACGATAATAGCCGACAACCTCGGCTCTGACTTTTCTCATGGAGTCGGGCGTGCAGCTGAGCGGTTCGAGCATCGTGCGCACAGCCCTGTCGAGCGCCGCAGTAAAGCCGCAGTCGCGCCGAAGAAGCATCATCCGCGCGGCGGACGGGGCGACCGACTTGACGAGCTCGTCTATATCCGGATCGAACGGCCAGAGATTGCGGATCTTTTCGCCGTTTTCGTCCGTCTCTATCACCCGCGACTGCCCTATGCCCGGTATTATTATGCACGGACGGTATCCGTGCGCTAATTCTGAGTTCATGTGAGTTTCCGCCGTTCTCATTAGGTACAGAATATGATAGCATACATTTGGGTAAATTTCAATAGAAATAAGTCTTTGACGGATAAATATTTATTAATACTTGCTGAGAAAAGATTGACATATCACGCCGTTTTTGCTAAATTTATAACCGGAACAGCAGTAAACCGGAGGTCGTTTATGCAGTATATCGAAATTCTCAAAAAGACTATATTATTAATGCGCCATCTTGCAGCTCTCACGCTCGCGGCGTTCATGACTTTTCTCTCCGTCCTGACTCTCGGGATCGACGCGCTCTCCGCGGGCAAGAGGCATCCCGAGGTGTCAAAGGTCAACGTATTGCTCATCGGCGCGGCGGAGCGCTCGCAGGGCATCACGACGGACGGAAAATATTATTATTTCAGCTCGAAATGGGGGCTGACGAAATCCGAGCTCGACGGCAAGACCCGCGTCAAATCAAACCCGCTCGCCATTCCGCAGCAGCTCAAGGACGACTACGGTCTCGCACACATCGGCGGCATCAGCTACTCGAAAGCCGACAACTGCATCTACGCCGGGCTCGAGGACAGCAAGGTCTGGAAATATCCCGTCGTCGCGGTCTATGACGCGGACACGCTGAAATTCACCGGCAGATATTATATTCTCGACAACACCCGCCACACGCGCGGACTGCCGTGGGTCGCGGTCGACAACGACAACGGTCTGCTCATCGCCCTCGACCATTCAAAGAACGCAAACGAGCTGATTTTCTATGACATAGCGGACAATATGAAATATGTCAAGACAGTAAAGCTCAGCGAGACGGTCAGGCGCATTCAGGGCGCGGAGATGTACAAAGGCATGCTCTACGCCGCGACAAACAACGACACTCAGGCAATATATAAAATCGATCCCGTCAGCGGCGAGGTTTCAAAATATTTCGACCGCAACCTGACCAAAGGCAGCGAGGGCGAGGGCATCACGGTTCTCGAAACTGCGGACGGCGCAGTGTTCCACGCGATAGACATGGGCCCACTGTTCATCAATGCCTTCATCCGCAGCTATGCGCCGGTTGAAGAGGGATAAATAAAAAGCCGAACATTATATAAAAAAGTGCAGCCCGGTTATCCCGCAGCTGCACTTTTAGCTTTCTATTTAATACACGACCGCATCGTCGGCGGTAAAGCCGCCGAGCGAATTTTCTTTCACCTGGATACACACAAAAGTTATCCCGGAGTCCGCCGCGGCAGGAAACTGTCTTTTGGCTTTCGGCGCAACTCTCAGTCAGTCGCCCTCGGCGAGAGCCACTTTCTCGCCGTCGATAACGGCTTTGCCCTTGCCGGAAATAACGCCGTATATCTCTTCGTTGCTCTTGTGCGAATTGACGAACGGAACGCCTGCGCCGCCATCGGTCTGCTGGTCGTTTATTGCTTCAAAGACGTCGCCTCAAGCGGAACCTACGGCATACCGGAGATTCTGTCGGTGCTGCTGATAATTGTACTGCATAAATGGAAGAAGAACACGCTGCTGAGCATCGGCGGCGGCACGGCGCTCTATATGCTGCTTGTGCAGACGGTGTTCAAATAATCAGGTGCGCCACTGATATTTTTGAAGATCGACTCTGCCGGATTCATCAAATTCCACACCCTCCTCTTCAAGGAGGGTCTTTTGCATATCCTCGCCGCCGAACGCGAACGCGGAGGAAGTCTCGCCCAGGCGGTTTACTACCCTGTGGCACGGAATAACGCCCGGCTCAGGGTTGACATGCAGAGCATAGCCAACGACGCGCGACCAGCGCGGATTGCCGGCGAGAGTCGCTATCTGCCCGTAAGTCGCAACGCAGCCGCGCGGGATTTTTCGTACAACATCGTATATCAATTCGAATGTGGTTTTCATCTCAATCACCCGAAATTATTTTAACTTATTCTACGGCTGAAATGCAATAGAAAAAAGACGATGACAGCAAAAGCTGTTACCGTCTCTGAAAAGAAAACAGCCTTCCTATTGGAAAGCTGAATTCACAAATGTCGGCGTCGACTTATCTTCCCGGGAGGCTGCCCTCCGAGTATTGTCAGCACGAGTGAGCTTAACTACCGTGTTCGGAATGGGAACGGGTGGACCCTCATCGTTATAGGCACCGACTTCGGAGCGATTTTTGTATGACCGCTCTCTCAAGTGCTCGACTATAATACAACATCCCACGACAAAAGTCAAGGGCTTTTTTCAAACTTTTTTAAAAAATCTTAAACTTTTTTGCACACCTCGGTTATCTCGCCGATATAAATGCGGTGATAGTCGCCGTTATGGTAGTTTTTCTCTATCTCGGGCGCCAAAAACTTCGACGGATCCATATCCGCAAAAGCTATCTTTTTGCAGGCTATAATTAAATTCGCCTCTTCAAACGCCACGCTCCCGCCAAGCTCTACAGCACTCAAGTTGCACTCTTTAGCCTTGTCATAGTCGCGCCCGCTCTTCGCGCCGCAGAAGGAGAGCGCCTTTTTATATTCGCCGCCAAAAAACGAGAGCGTAAAATCTCCGTACTTCTCCATGAATTCATATGTGTATCTCTGCGGGCGCACGAAAACCGCGACAACATCCTTGCCCCAGAGCTCGCCTATCATGCCCCAGCTGACAGTCATGGTGTTGTAATCGTCCGCTTTGCCGGCGGTCAGCAGCGCCCAGTCATCTCTTACAAGGCGCGTAAAACTGTCTTTTATATCGCAGATATCAATTTTTTCAAAGCTCATGGCAAATACCCCTTTTCTCGCTTGATTCTTCTCTGTAATTGACCGAAGTTTAGAAATATGTTATACTTATGTTATAATTACAAATAATAGAAATTCAATTAACATAAACGGCGCGTTCAGAAAAATCTGCGGTTCCCGCACATATATTATATGCCGCTTTTTGCGCAATGCAAGATTTTTCTTTGCGGCGCCGGATGAAAGAGAAAGGAATTGATGTTATGCCGGAGCAGAACATACCGGAGATCAAGGGAAGTCTCAGAGACTTCATGCTCAAAGTTCCCGAGCCGATTTATCGCTGCAGCGGAATCAAAATACTCGGCAGACGGATCAAGTCGGTGCTTTTTTCAACCGACGCGAGCATCATCAGAAACACTAACGCGGACGCGGTCATCGCAGTCTATCCGTTCACCCCTCAGCCCGTGATAACCCAGGCTGTCATGGTGGCGGCGGACGTGCCGGTCTTTGTAGGAGTCGGCGGAGGACTGACGCAAGGTCACAGAGTCGTCAACCTCGCCCTGCACGCCGAGTTCCAGGGCGCGATAGGCGTTGTCGTCAACGCGCCGACGAGAAACGAGACGATAAAAGAGCTGCACAGAACTATAGACGTGCCGATAGTTGTCACCGTGCTCAGCGAGGACGAGGACATTCAGGGACGCATCGACGCGGGCGTCAGCATCCTGAACATATCCGCAGCCGGCAGAACGCCGCAGGTCGTGCGCAGCATCAGGGAGCGTTTCCCGGATATCCCGATAATCGCGACAGGCGGTCCGACGGAGGAGAGCATACTTGCCACCGTCGAAGCGGGAGCGAACGCGATAACCTGGACTCCCCCGTCAAACGGCGATGTGTTCAAAGACATTATGGACAAGTACCGCCACGGCGAACCCCACCCGGATTTTTAATCGAAACCGCCGTCGGAGTTTATACCTCCGGCGGCGATATTTTTATATTATTTTGCTTTTAATCGGCTGAGAACACTTTCGACACGGTCGATGGCTTTGTTCACCTGATCCCTCGCGTTGTTTATCCTGTCCTGCATGACAAAATCGGCAAAGGTGCTGTCCATGAACCAGTCGGCAAAGGAGAAAAAGCCGTCGGTTTTTATTCCGAGGTCTTTGAAGTCTTCCACATCACGAAGCTCCTTGCCGAACCTCGCGAGATCTCTCTTCGCCTGCTCCATGTAGGCGTTCGCATCGTCCATCTTCGAGCGCTTGATAAGCGACGAGACAATACCGCCGCCGAGTATATCCACGACTCCCCAGCTCTTCGCTTCATCGAGCTTACTTTTTGCGCTTTTGAGGCTCGCAAGCGCGCGTTCGCCCGCCTTAACAGCCTCGCGTTTTTCTTTCTCAAGGTCGTACATATGGCACACCCCTATCGACAGATATCAAATATATCAGCTGTTATTTTATCAGCAGTCTTTTTACTTTTATCTCGCCGTCCGCTACTTCGCCCATGCCGAGAAATTCGTTTCCCGGTGCTATGACGCGCACAAGCTCGTTTTCCTGCGGGGCTTTGAGATAGAGCCGCTCAAGGCTCAGCTCGCCGCCGTTTCTGAATCTCCGCGCCTGCGGCTCGGTGACGGTCACGAATCTGTAAGAGTCGAGAGCCTGCTCGATCGGGATAATTTTTTCTTCGATTTTGCCGCTCTGCGCGAGTTCCGCAAGCTCATCGAGGGTTATGCATCCGTCTATCGGGAACCCGTTTGCCTTTGTGCGGCGCAGCGCAGTCATAACGGCTCCGCAGCCGAGCTTTTCGCCGATGTCGGCGACGAGCGAGCGGATATATGTGCCCGCCGAGCACTCGACGGATATTGTATATTCGCCGTTTTTTTCGTTGCAGCCAACAAGTGATATCGAAGAAATATTAACAGTCCTGCTCTCGCGCTCGACTTCTATCCCCTGCCGCGCGAGTTTATATAATCTCACGCCGTTTTGCGAGATGGCGGAATACATCGGCGGCACCTGCTCTATCGTGCCCGAAAAGCTCTGCAATGCGGATTCAAAATCCGCGCGCGTGGCGTTTACTTTCCGCGTTTCGAGCACTTCGCCGGTGATATCGAGCGTGTCGGTAACGGTGCCGAGCTTTAAAGATGCGACATACGCCTTGTCATGCGACGGGAGCAGCTCGCAAAAGCGGGTCGCTCCGCCGAGCAGGACGGGCAGAACGCCCGTCGCCATGGGGTCGAGCGTCCCGGTGTGCCCGGTCTTTTTGACGCCCGTCATCCGGCGGACACGCGCCGCCGCAACGAACGATGTCATGCCCTCGGGCTTGTCAATGAGCAGAATCCCTGTCATGTTTTTCTCCGTTTTCAGTCGTTTATCATTGCGTCATAGAGCCTGTCGCAGCAGTGGTCGTCTCTGTAAAGGAAGAAATCCTTCATGCGTGAGGCATAGGGCTCCTGCGGGGCAAAGCCATTGTTTATATATTCTTCAAGATGGTCGAGCAGAGTGTCCGCATCCTGCGAGAACGGTCCGAAGCCGTTTTCAAGCGGCAGGTCGAGCTGCCTGTAGTTATGCGACACGCCCGCTAAGAACAGCTCATAGTCCGGCACGAAATAGAGCACGGGGCAGTTGAGATAGACGGAGTCAAAAACTATCGAAGAATAGTCCGTTATCATCAGTCTGTACTCGTCTATATTCGTATCGAAATTGTCCGTGCAGACTCTGTCGTTCTTTATATCAAACAGATGGTTGTAGCATTTGAATATCGGGTGGTTCTTGAAGTCGAGATAGAGATCGTTTTTCTCGAGCATGTCGTGCAGTCTCTCGGAATTGAGGAACGCCGAGACCTGCTTGAAGAAATCGGACTCCATGAACACCTCGGGCAGCACTTCGCGCTCGTTGTTGACAAGCGCACCGATAAGATTGCTGCGCCACGAGGGCGAGAACACAATTCTATTTTTCTTTTTTCCGCTGGGCTCCATGCTGTCATATCGCGGCATGCAGCTCTTTATCAGCTCGCGCTCCGCAAAGCCGTAGTTCTTCTGGAAGTTCTCTATCTCGAAGCCGCTCGAAACGACGACTCTGTCTATCGAGCAGTGCTCCTTGTCATAGAGACTTCTGAGCGACGCGTGGAGTATGCCGTGCTGGAGGTAGACCAGCTCGAATTTTACAAGGTCGGCATACCAGCGGGTCGGACCCGCCCCGAAAGGTGAGACATTCGAGAGATTCGAGAACGATGTGATTATCTTGTCGCAGTTGAAATACAGCTGCTTATGAAGCTTCGAATGGAACATCACGACGTTCTTTTTCTCCTCGGGAGTGAAGCGCTCGTCGAGCTTGTCGCGGTCGCAGTCGTTGAGGATATAATAGCGCTTAACGCCGTCTTTTTTGGAAAAATCGTGCTTGAACTGATCATATGCGTTGTCAAACACGCCGTATCGGTCAAGATATAGCCATATGGGGCCGCTGCCTTTAAAAGTCAGCGCAAGCAGGCGGTTATACACTATCCTCGGGTTCTTGAAGCCGAAGTAGAGCATATTGTAAAACGCCACGAGCAGTTTATAAAACGCATTGTTGAGAGCCGGAGACGAAGAGATAGTGAACACTCCGTTTTTCTCCTTATAGCGTCTGCCGTCTCTGAAGAATATTTTCTGTCCCTTGTCCTGAGTCAGCGGAACATGGGGACCGAAATAATAAGAGAGCTTGTAAGTATTGCCGCAGGTCTCGACCTCAAGCTCGAATTTCTTCGTCTTTGTGACATCGATATCAAAGCGCATGCGCCAGAATGTGGCGGTCTTTATCCCCGCTCGGTAATATTCGTAGTTCGAGTGAGTCAGTTCAATCTCCTCGCGCGCGCCGTCTTTTATTATAAACACGCGCGGCTTTTCGACATAGTCAAATATGACGCACTTCAAAAATGCGTCCACGTGCAGAGTTTCGCCGAACACTTTGAACGAGTTGACGACTATCGGCACCTTGTCGGCACTGTAAACCTCCTCGCCGTCATAGAGCACGCGCAGGTTCTTTTTGTCCGCTGCGACACTCATCTTGTCGCAGCCCTTTATCCTGAGCAGAAAATGCTTGTGATAGAGATCCATATACGGGTGGTTGAGAATGACGCTGTCGTCGACTCTGTCAAGCAGGGCATTTATCCTGCCGACTGCTCTGTCGAACTCATCTTTCGGATAGCTGTAGGGCAGCAGGATATCCTGCGTGCTCTTCCAGGTTATATCATTGATATAGAGCGACTGGAGATAAGACGGCACATGACCTTCGTATCTGCCGAACATCTCCTCCCACATAGCCATGGTGTTTTCAAAGATATAATAGGCGTAGCCTTTTTTGCCCGTTGTGCTGCCGGGGCGGCGCAGATAGAGATACTCCGGGCGGCTGCAGAAGCCGATTTTGAGCTTGTCGCTGAGAACATCGAAGCAGTATTTCTGATCCTCATGGAATGCGAGCGAGGTATCGAAAAGAACATTCTTTCCCTCGCCGAGATTCTTGACGCAGATGTTCATCGTCGTCTGCGTTATATAGCAATATTCGGGATCCTCGAGGTCATAGACGCCAGTCTTTTTGAGGAGCTTGTATCTGTAGTGCAGGGCGAACTTCTGTTCGCCGTAATACGGAACTATCTTGTAGGTCACAAGATCGATCTCGTCAAAATGCCTGTCGAAGAAATCGGCGACCGTCTTGAGCGTATTGTCGGTGAGCGTATCGTCGGAGTCGAGATAGGTTATATACTGACCCTGCGCATGCTCGATACCGAAATTTCTCGTCGCCGAAACGCCGCCGTTTTCGAGCGAGAACACCTTGAAAATATCATGTTTTTCGGCATATTCCTTGCATATGCCGAGACTGCCGTCCTTTGAGCCGTCGTCTATCAGCAGGACTTCGAGTTCGTCCTTGCTTATGGTCTGCCGCAGAAGGCTGTCAAGGCACGAAGCGAGATAGTCCTCGCAATTATAGACGGGAACGATGACGGACATCCTGTACTTAAACATCTTATACTCCTCACATCAGAATATACAAAAATTACCTGTATATTTTATCACATTTCGCGATCTCTTTCAACCGTTTGAATCGAGCCATGCGTTTGCCGTCCGTGCGACGCCGTTCAATGCGTGCTCGCCGAACGGATCGTCTATGCCAGCGGCGGCGCAGAGCTCCTTGAAGCTCTTCTTCCCGCCGAAGGATACAAAACGCAGATATCTCTGCCACGCGTCTTTATAATCTTTTTGGCTCAGCGACCAGAATTCGAGCGCCGCAGTCTGCGCGAGGCAGTAGTCAATATAATAGAACGGATAGAGATAGATGTGCAGCTGTCTCTGCCAACCGCGTCCGTTTGAATAGAAATCGACATCGCCGAAGTCCATATACGGGCGGTACTTTCGCTCGAGTGCGAGCCACTTTTCGTTTCTCTCTGCGGGAGTCAGCTCCGGCGAGTCATAGACAATGTGCTGGAACTCGTCAACCATCGTGCCGTAGGGCAAAAAGACCAGCGCGCTTTCAAGATGGACAAATCGCGAGCGCACGGCATCCGAGCCGTAAAACAGCTCGTGCCACGGCCACGCAAAGAACTCCATGGACATCGAATGGACTTCGCATGACTCCATAGTCGGGCTTATCTGATCGCAAAGCTCCATCTTGTCTCTGACGCTGTAATAGGCGAATGCGTGACCCGCCTCGTGGGTGAGCACATCGACATCGCCCGAAGTGCCATTGAAATTCGAGAAGATGAACGGCGACTTGTATTCGAGTATCTCCGTGCAGTAGCCGCCCGCAGCCTTGCCCTTTGCGCTCAGGACATCCATGAGGGCGTTGTCATACATAAAGTTTATGAACTCCCCCGTCTCGAGGCTCATCTGCTCATACATTTTCTTTCCCGCGGCGAGGATATCCTCGGACGAACCGTCGGGCTTCGGGTTGCCCTCTTTAAAGGCGAACGGGTCGTCGTATATTTTCATGTCATCTATGCCGATGCGTTTTTTTTGCATATCTTTTAGGCGGCAGACGACCGGCACTATGTCGCGCACGATGCGCGAGCGGAAAGCCGAAACATCCTTTGCGTCATAGCAGTTGCGCGTCTGGCGGCAATATGCAAGCTCGGTGAATGTGTTGAAGCCGAGCTTTTTTGCAATGCGTGTGCGGCATTTTACAAGGCTGTCAAAAATTCTGTCGAGCTCATCGGCATGAGCCATATAGAACCCGCTCTCCGCCTCGTATGCCGCGCGGCGAACGTCGCGTTTGGCATTCTCTTTATATGCGCCGAGCTGGGAAAGACTCAACTTTTCGCCGTTGAAATCTATCTGCGCCGAGGCTATCAGCTTCTGATATTCGCTCGAAAGCTTGTTTTCCTCCTGCAGATCCGGGATTATCTCGGGCGAGAAGCACCTGCGCGAAAGCTCCGCATTGACGAACATCAGCTTGCCGTATTTCTCTTCAAGCTGTGCGCGAAGCGGACTTCCAAGCATCGCCTCGGTAAATTTCTGCTCGCTCTGCTCAATAAGCGGGGCGTTCTCGTCGTTGAAGTCGTTCTCTTTCTCATAGAACTCATCGAGGGTGTTGACGGTGTGACGGATATAGGCTATCGTGCTCATCGTCTGGACATGGGAGATTATTTTTTCACGCTCTGCAAAAGCTTTCTCCGCCTCTTCGATAGTCTTTGCTGCGCTGAGGCGTTCCGCCGCCGCATCGAGCACTTCAGTCGCCGCCTTGACATCTATTCTCTCATATGGCATATCACAGAATTTCATATCAATTCCTCCGTTGGGGTTATTTGACGCTTATCTCATAGAAAACGACCGTGTTGGGGTCGATTGCGTTTTTGAGCACGAGTTCACCGCAGCCGCGGCAAAGCGCATGACCCATCTGAATATAATACTGCGCATATTGACCCTCAGATATATAATTTCCTACATATGGATTATATAGTCCGTGACGCTTTGTGTCAATCCCGCGATTGATTTATACCCCCGCGCATGATATTATATACTAAACAAAAATAAAAACAGGTGATACTATGTTCAAGCCGGAAAAATATACTCCCCCGAAATTCGACCGCGAGCCGTTTATATCATTCCCCGATGTGACAACCGAAAAAGCCGGGGACGGCTACATCCCGGAGAATTTTTACGCGACTACAATATACCCCGAATATTTCAAAATAAACGGCGAGTGGAAGATGCTCACTGGCAGCCGCATGGACTGCTCCGTCGTGATAAAAGACGGCATGCCCTACGCCGTCGAGATGAGGAATATAAAAAAGGGCGACGAGGTAGTCGTCAACCGCACGGACGACGGCAGGGACGGCATCTTCGTTCACGCGGACGGTTTCTCCGCCCCGGAGAACAGCGTCGATCAGGCGTTCGCGTTCAGGATGGGACAGAGCCGCGAAACTTCGTATTCCCGCGACTACGACCGCCTCTATGATATCCTGCGCCACGACCGAGACCACGGCAAGATAGTCTGGGTGCTGGGCCCCGCCTGCGTGTTTGACCACGACTCCCGCGCCGCCATGGAATCGCTCATCAACAACGGCTACTGCGACGCGCTCTTTGCGGGCAACGCCCTCGCGACGCACGACCTCGAGGGTTCCACACCGGGCTCGGGCAGGACATATACACAAAGCACAATGTCCCCAACGGGCACTATCATCACCTGCACACGATAAACCTTGTCCGCAAAGCGGGCGGAATAAAGAACTATGTCGAGCAGAACAACGTCCGCACGGGCATCATGCAGGCGCTCGTCAGGAACAATATCCCCTATGTGCTCGCGGGCTCCATCCGCGACGACGGCCCTCTTCCCGATGTGATACCGAATGTATACGACGCGCAGGACGCCATGCGCAAGCACACGAGCGAGGCGACGACGGTAATAGCCCTCGCTACCCAGCTGCACACGATAGCGACGGGCAACATGACCCCGTCATATCAGGTGGTGGACGGCGTTGTCAGACCCGTATATTTCTATGTTGTCGATGTGTCGGAGTTCGCCGTCAACAAGCTCAAGGACAGAGGAAGTCTGAGCATCACGGGCGTTGTGACGAACATCCAGGACTTCATCGTCAACGCCGAGCGCAATCTTATCGGCAGGGATGGGAAATAAAACAGCAAAGCAGGATTGGACGGTGAAAAAAGATGAAGCGTTTATCGCTTTTTTCGATAGTTTCATTATTTATAATTTTCTTTGTTATGCTTATCTCAATATCATTGATAGGTTCCGGTACGGTAGTCACTTCATATGAGGGGTTTGCGCTGGACTCAAACGAGAATTTATATTTAGGCGAATACAGCAAAATCAATGTATATAAAGAAGGTTCTTTGTTATATTCCGTTGACGCGCACACGTCAAGAGCCTATGCTTTCACTATTCAAAATGATGAAATTTTGATATCAACTGCCGAGACCGTTTATATCACGGATCTAAGCGGAAATGTTATCAACAGCTATAAAGATACGGATACCTCGCTGTTCAATGAACTCAAAAGTAACAAGGACTCTTTCTCATTGAACGGCAGCACCTACAAAATGCAAAAAAACTTTGGCAGAAGCAGAATAGTAAAAGACGACGGCAAAGTGATATATCAAATGCCGCTTCTTGATTACATAGTTAAAATAGGAATTTTGATTTCAATGTTGTGGCTGGCGGTACTTGCAATATATTTGGTTATCAGTTTTCGCAAAAAAGCCGAACATAACAAATCACAAAAAGGATGATTGACTTTGCTCAAGAAAAAAATTGCCGAACTTTTTGAAAAAATCAAGAAAACAAAAACATCTACTAAAATTATGATATTGCTTCCTGTCATATCGATGCTTATATCTACTACGGCACCCTTTATTCCGGGACTTCTGGAAAACAGGATAGCATTTGATGCAGTGTCGTTGTTTGCTTTATCTTTGATAGTTTTATTTATGATTTTGTTAAGTATAAAAGTTAAAAAGCAGCCATGGCACGGTATACTGTGTTTTTTCACAATATGTATCGGCGTTTTGTTCTATATAATATTTATAGGGTACACAGCACTTTGGGACTATCTGCTGTAAGTATTAGAAAGGATATCAATGAATAAAAAGTACAAAAGGAATTCAAAAAGTTTGGTACTGCTATCGATATGTCTTGCTTTTCTTCTTATCGCAATCGCAGTGATAATCAGGTTTTATTCAATACGAGTGCTGCTGACAGCGCTGGTATGCGCAATAATCCCGTTTGCTTTTATAACGATTTATACGATAATGGGCGCAGGAGATTATATTGAAATCCACGACGATTTTTTCGTTTTTAAACAGGGACGCAATTCTCCCCGAAAAGTTTATTGGAAAGAGATTTCCGGTCTCGCTTTTTCGGGAAACAAACATTTCCTGCCATTCAGCGTAATGAATGTGTTCGAGGAAACCGGCAATATGGAGCCGCAGACTATCGTATTATTGGATTCAACATACGAACAATACAAGAAAATGTGGGAAGATATGATTTTGTCTTATACAAAATCGCAGCCCGAGTCTCACAATATCGATGCAAAATTCGGGGAGTTTTTGAGCTTGTGAAAAAAATCCATAATATAATAGAATGGTATTTAATTAATTTGTCTTACTGAAATTTTCAGCCTATCCAAATTCAGAAACTCCGGGTCTTTTAAAGGCTCAAAATAAAAATACGAAAAACTTCAATTTTTTCTTGACAAAGGCGAGTCTCTTTGCTATAATCTCTCTTGCAGTTGCGGATGTAGCTCATCCGGTAGAGCGCCACCTTGCCAAGGTGGAGGTAGCGAGTTCGAGC
>ERZ791624.320-NODE-320-length-34617-cov-1.739135_pt1 | contig 34617 bp, 39 predicted proteins | sample MGYA00510058_ERZ791624 | MGnify/ENA primary metagenome ERZ791624 (study PRJEB30046, sample SAMN00715158) | human gut metagenome | study: EMG produced TPA metagenomics assembly of the A metagenome-wide association study of gut microbiota in type 2...
GCACGCCTATAGCGTCGCTTCAAGCCGGACGCTGACAGGTCATTGACATGTGCGCCTTGGTTAATAAGTATCTGATCATCCGGCAGGAGATCATCCGAACGCAGACGCTCCACACGTTCATCTGTATCATACGATGCATAATCCTGATTTGTGATCCACGCATACGACACCTTGAGCGGCTTAAGCATATCTATATTATTGCAATTTTCAAAATCCATCGGGTCATATGCTAATTTACGAACAACTCTCCATGTCTTTTTCACGCACACAAGGTTAGCTGTGATCTGTCGTAAAAGTGCATCACAGAAATGGAATCTTTGCGACGTACCGATAATATATATTTTGTTCTTACGCACCTGCAAAAGGTTTCTAAGTAGTTCGTGCTAATATTTGTCTTGAAATCACGACTATTCCAGATAGCACCAATCTCATCCATAACAAAAATAGTAATATCTTCGCGTGGCTGATCTACATCCATCAACTGCCGAGATGTCACAAACGGAGTATAAGGTATATCCGAAAAAGAAACATTAGATACAATATGAATATGTTGCGTCACAAACGCCTGCCGAGATTCATCCCATACAGGTAAACCATTGTATTTGTTATAGATATCATGCACCTGCTTACTCACACATAAGGTTTTTCCAGAGCCAAACACTTTATTACGATATGCGCTGATTATATCAACACGTCCGTAAAAAGAGCATCTATTATACTCTTTGTGCTTGATATAATAGTAAAGGTCAACCGCTCCATAACGGCACATATCAAAAAAATGCCGGATAACGAATTTTGGAAACGGAAACACAACAATACATATAAACAGAAGAAATAATACAATCTCTAACATACTACAACCTTGCCTTTCTGATCGCGCCAAGGATCACCGCTAAAAAGAAAAGAGCAAGGACATATACAAGAACCTTTGTCAGCATAAGCGTAAGGTCACCATTTGAATAAAAATAATTAACCATGTTATCCACAGATTTCATCCCCTTTCTTTACATCAAACAGTTATAGATAAATATAAAAGCAACACAGATTATAAAGACAACTTGAAAAATCAATATCCAATAAAGCAACACATATATATCATCAAGCGTCTTAGGCGTTTGATCCGGCGAACCAACAAACATCGTATACCATGCGTCACTCGATGTAGCAACCTTTGCTTCTGTCGTTACTTCTGTCGTTGCTTCTGTCGTTGCTTCTGTAGCGGCTTCTGTAGTATCAAGTTCAGAAGCTGATACAGGTATACAGTTAAAAAGGACTATTGCTAGCATCATCAACAATAGATTCAAGATCTTTTTTTTGCATCTTTTCATATTCATGCATCATCCTTTCATCTCTTTTATAGTCAAGAATATAATGATATTCGCGGAATATCTGAACCGATCCGACAACAAACACGATAAAAAACAATAAACCAAGCACTAAAACACCCCCTTAATCATCACGAAATAAATCATGAACAGCACGAGCAACCATACCGCAGACAGCCACAACAAGAAACAATTCGAGAGGAGTGAATCGAATGCCGTCAATGACTATCTCATAATTTAAAAAATACACAGCTAAATTCATAAGATATAATATATATTTCATTCACACACCCCCTAGAAAATATGTTTAAGTACACCGACAACAACAAGGATTATTACAGCTATTACCACAAGTGACCAGCACGAAGCAGGTATACACTTAAGTACAGCTATAATGCCGTTTGATGTACCCGCTCCAACATTTAAGCCATCAAGAGCCGAGGATATCATACTAGACAAGGATTTTATAAGCGTCTGCAAAATCTCCAACGCCGCAGGCAATCCTTCTGTTACAAGAGTCTTAATAAACTGAATTAAAGTAGATAATATATCGGATAAGGTATCAGAACCAGACGATTCTTTTCTTTTTCCATCAGAATCATAATAATAATTATTAATTGTTTGATGCGTAGAATTATCATTTGTAACAACCTGCGACACAGTCCGATCTATTACCTTTCCATTTTCATCTTTTGTATCATCTATCTTTACATCCGATTTTATTTCTTCCGGAGAATCTAACGACTCTAACGTTGTAGCGTCAAACTTAAACGTACGTACATCAGAAGAAACCTTATCTTTCACACTCAACCCATTACCGCCATCTATTGTATGTACAAGTGTTACAGTAACATAAATATAAGCACTAAGTATTTCCGATTCCGAAAAATTAGTATCAACATACTTTTGCGCCGCAACTGTATCCAAAATTATTAAAAGAGCAGATCCAAAAGACGTCTTTTGGCTATATTGATTCAATGTCACAGAATCTACCGCCGTCTTAACGCTAGATTCCAATTTAAAAGAACTATGTTTTTCCGTAGTAAAATTATCATATGCTAACTGCGAGCCAAAACGATAATTTATAACCTGCGAATAATCCGTATATACTGTATATTCTTCCGGATGTGCCACCATATCCGGCACACTATAGGAATAATCATAAATAAAACTGTACGCCTGCCTTGCTGCGATATCCGGCACTTTAAAGAATCCCAGTAGAATGCATCCGCACCAACCTTTTCTTCTGGCTCTGGTTCTTCCGCAGGGGCTTTATTATCCGGAACTGGATCGCGAATCTCATTCACAAACAATCCGGTATCTTCGATAGTATTAAATACCGGGATATTCATACAAGCGTATTGTGTTCCATAAAAACCTCTGTCACAATTTATTGGATAATACGACGCCCCATCATAAACACAATTAGTACTATAGTCCGCCCAGTTACAAGAGTCCTCTATAGATCCATAAGATGCATTCATATAGCGCCGAACGTGTACTATACTGTTATTTTTATCATTTCCATTTCTACTAGCAAAAGAAGAACCTTTTGCATAAAACCCCCAGACACTAGCCCCGTTATCAAATTCATTTTTATAAGACGAGTTACAAAACGCTACCCTTTTTCCGTGTGGCACGAGAAAATAATTTAGCGAAAATATACCCTCACCGGACGAACGACCAACAACGCCATAATAATAGATATCGTAGTCAGATAATGACAGTTCATTGTCCTTAAAAAATGTAGCCGTTGCACTTTGTAAATAAGAATAAGAAAAGCCCTCTCCATACTTCTGATTATCTCCGGTAAACATCAATACCGGATCAGTGCCATCCCCTACATAAAAACAAAATGGAGCTGAATAATAATAATCATTCATAGTAAACGACATATCATATTCTTGCCTTACATTAAATTTACTTGTTAAATTGTCTGAATGTTCACCCGTATATATCAAATCTGTGGGATCTGTATAATAACCACGGCTGAAATCAAACTGAACTTCTGGTTTTTCCGTTTCTTCCGTCGTCGTTTCTTCCGCGGAAACCGGAAGAACTACCGCGCTCATGATCAAAACAGCCACAAGCATAAAAGATATTATTTTTTTTAAACTACTTGAAATATTCATACGCACCCCTTATTATTATTTTATAATTCACGTGAAAGGAGATAAAATGTCCAGCATATCATCAATTATAAGCTGTATAATTTGTATAATAGCCGCACCGATCGTTATAGGCTTATCAATCGCTATATACGGCATTATCAAAGATAAGAAAAACAATCAGGACAGGTTCTAAACCTGTTCTTTTTCTTTTATCTTTTTTATTCTCTCTTCGTGCATTTTTTCGCCAATTTTTACCATAAGACACATAGCTACCAACTGAATAAACAAAAACGCTAAAGCAACCAATAACCATACTTCAATAGATTCATCACCTGACATGCTATTCACCTCTTTTCTAAAAAAAAAGCGGCTAGCGAATAAGCTAACCGCCCACCTGCTTCAAGTGTCAACTTATGATCTCTTGAACTTACGGAAGATCGCAATACCAGCACCTACGACTGGTACAGCCAAGAAGACAGCAAGATAAGGATTGCCAACAATAGTAGTTACAACTGTTGACATTACATCAAGCAGATTTGTAACTGCACCGGTAACATTTTCCCAAGTCATAGCAAGTACCTCCATCACTTTATTTATATACACACATCATCACGACGTTTATATATAGCAATATAATTATTTCTGCGCAGGCTTACTTTCTTCTAAGCCATCAATATGCGTAACCTTAAGCTTTGCATAGCCACGACTAAAATCTGCCGTAAATTCCATATCATAAGTACCACCGAAGCGGGCATCATGAAGCGGGCTATTTTTGCCGCATGTAACCTTTAATACATCCTTACCATTTGAAAGCGAATACTCCCAGTACTTTGTGATCTCGCCAGTCTGACGATCAGCAATTTCATTCTCTTTTTTCGCTACAATCATAAATCTTCCAACAAATAACGAATCTGCATTTTTTAATTTTTCCATAACTTTTACCTCATATCTTTCTTTTATATTTCAGTGCGGACGCACCATCCTACAACATTACTTTTAAATAAACATATTTCTAATTTGCTTTTAAAAAAATCTTTTTGTCAGCCCAGTAATCCCATCTACTTCCATCCTTAAGCCACAAACTATAAACATTTGTTTCTACATCATGATTCCACCTAACAAGATCATCATCATCAATAGTAATAATGATTCCATATTTAATTCTAATAGTCATAAAGCCCACCTTTCTCTACCCCTTATTTTTTTATCAATCCTTTCATAGCGGAGCGCATCGACCTTTGACACGCTCCAACAAGAAAAAGGATAGGGTTCTTATACGTTGAGGGGGAAAACAACGCATAAAAAAAAGTAAGTACAACATACATTTCATATGTTGCACTTACTTTACAACGAATAAAATCCTTTACCATTCTTTAGCCAGATTATTATTTTACCTGTTTTTCTAAAGCAGATCGTATTTATTTGACTTTTTTCTCATATTACGCTATGATTTTTTAGTTATGTATTCTATTACGAAATTTAACGATTTTGTCCATGTTATGCATACGCAATAAAAAATTGGAGGATATCTAAATGTTAATGACAACTAACTTTTTCATCATGCTTGCAATCGTTGTCTACCTGGCGATCATGCTTGTGATCGGCTTCGTTTACAGTAAGCGTAACAACAGTACAGAAGATTTCTATCTTGGCGGCCGTAAGATGGGACCTCTCGTAACAGCCATGAGTGCTGAAGCAAGTGATATGTCAAGCTGGCTCCTGATGGGACTTCCGGGCGTTGCATATCTGTCCGGTATCTGCGATGCCGCATGGACTGCCATCGGTCTTGCCGTTGGTACATGGTTGAACTGGTTCTTCGTATCCAGAAAACTCAGACGTTATTCAAATAATATCGGTGCGATCACTGTGCCTGATTTCTTTGCAAAACGATTCCATGATAAGAATAATGTTATCACAGCACTTTCCGCTCTTGTTATCATTATCTTCTTCATTCCTTACACTGCATCCGGTTTTGCCGCCTGTGGTAAGCTGTTCAATAGCTTATTCGGTATCAATTATCAGGTTGCCATGATGCTGTCCGCCCTGTTGATTGTTGGTTACACTATCACCGGTGGGTTTAATGCCGTATGTGTCACAGACCTTGTTCAGAGTATCGTTATGACCTGCGCACTTGCGATCGTTCTGATCTATGGAATCTCAAGAGCAGGTGGTTGGACAGCCGTTATGGATAATGCAGCCGCCCTTCCGGGTTATCTGTCTCTGACATCTACCTTTGATGTTACATCCGGTTCTGAAATCAAATATAACTTTTTGACAATTATCTCAACCGCTGCATGGGGACTCGGTTACTTTGGTATGCCTCATATCCTTGTCCGTTTCATGGCAATCGAGGATGAGAAAAAACTGGTACTTTCCCGCCGTATTGCCTCTGTATGGGTCGTGATCGCTATGACAGCAGGTGTTCTGATCGGTATTGTCGGTCTTGGTATGACCAAAGCAGGCACACTTGAAACTCTGACCGGTTCAAACAGTGAAACTATTATCGTTCGTATCGCAGGTATCATCAGCCAGCATAATGCATTAACTGCTCTTATCGCAGGTATCATCCTTGCCGGTATCCTTGCCGCTACGATGTCTACCGCAGACAGTCAGATGCTTGCTGCTGCATCCGGTGTTTCACAGAATATAGTACATGATTTCTTAAAGATCAAGATTTCCGAGAAGACAAATCTTCTGATCGCACGTTTAACAATCGTTGGTATTGCGATCGTAAGTATCTTCCTTGCAAGAAATCCTAACTCCAGTGTATTCAAGATCGTTTCCTTCGCATGGGCAGGCTTCGGCGGTGCATTTGGTGCTGTTGTGCTTTGTTCTTTATTCTGGAAACGTTGTAATCTTGCAGGTGCGATCGCCGGTATCATATCCGGTGGTGCTACCGTGTTTATCTGGAAGTATCTGGTTCGTCCACTTGGAGGAATTCTCGATATCTACGAACTGCTTCCTGCATTTATCGTATCCCTGATCTTCATCATTGTGGTCAGCCTGCTTACAAAGGCTCCTGATGAAGAAATCGTCCGGGAGTTTGAAGCAGCCAGCAAGAAGGCGTAGGACTCCCTACGAAAAAGGAAACCGATATACATATTATTACGCAAGTCGTTTGCACTCTATTTCAACGCAACGCTGCTAAGTTCCTCGCCTATAAGGCGACTCACTAAGTACCGGCGTTGAAAAAGGCTTGCTTCATAATAGTATATCGGTTTCCTTTTTCTTATGTATATTTTGAAATAACTTACATTTCCAAAATTACGGCTCTGTTATAGGGTTCACTATTATGAAGCAAGCCTGCCCGAATGTCGGTACTTAGTGAACTGCTGTAAGCAGTGAGCTTAGAACCGCTACATGAGGGTAGAGCGAGAGCGTCTTGCGCAATAATATGTGAACTATAACAGAGCCGTAATTGGATAAAAAATAAAGTTGATTTTATCTGCTTTTGTTATATAATCAGTGAGAAATAACTATTTTCGACAGGATGATTTTTATATGGCTGATTATATTACAACTTATACCGGGGATCATTTTGATCCGACTCTGCCGGATGCAGAACATCTTCATATCGAGGACATCGCACACGCATTATCACTAATTTGTCGTGGAAATGGTCATGTAAAGACCTTCTTTTCCGTTGGCAGTCATTTATCAACTGTGCAAAGGAAGCGGCTGCCCGTGGGTATTCCGACCGACTGGTGCTTGCCTGTCTGCTTCACGATGCAAGTGAAGCCTACCTGTCAGATGTTCCAAGACCTTTTAAGAAGCATCTTCCTGCATATAAAGATCTGGAACAGAATCTGTTAAATGTGATCTATACAAAATATCTGGGTTCTCCTCTGACAGAGGAAGAAGAACGCAGGATCAAATGCATCGACGACGACATGCTCTATTTCGATCTTCTCACTTTGCTAAATGAGCCATCGAACAGACCGGAGCCTGAGCTTCACATCAACCTTTCTTATGAGGTTCGTCCGTTTGAGAATGTCGAACAGGAATATCTTCAGTTGTTTCATATACTGTATAAATAGTATTTATTTTTCCTCTTTCGGCAAAATGATATTTAAAAGGATTGCTACCATTGCTGCCGGTACAATTCCCGATCCGCCAAACACCAACTGTACCACCTCCGGTGTATGTACCAGAATTCCGGATTAGCTCCCATTCCATATCCAACGCCCAGTGCTACGATACAATGGAAAGATTTCTGGCATTCAACGGATTCTTCGTGATCAACTGAATACCACTGATTACAATTGACGAAAACATCATGACTGCTGCGCCACCTAGTACAGACTGTGGCATGATTGATACCAACGCAGCAAGCTTTGGGCATAAACCGCAAAGGACAAGAAAAATGGCTCCGGTTGCAAGAGCGAACCGGTTTACAACCTTTGTCATGGCTACCAATCCAACGTTCTGACTGAATGATGTATTTGGCAGGACACCAAATATCGCTGCAAATGAAGAACCCAGTCCGTCACACATAACACCGCCTGCAAGTTCTTTATCTGTTGCTTCTCTGTCCAATCCGCCTTCCATAACACCTGAAATATCTCCAACCGTCTCAACTGCAGTTACAATGAACATAATAAGAACCGGAAGAATCGCACGCAGATCGAAAACAGGTTTTACAGGCAAAAGCTTCGGAACCGCAAACCAGGAGGCTTCCGCAACTTTATCCCAGTTCAACACCCATGCCTTTGTATATTCTACACCATCTGCCGTCACTCCGGTTTTCGGCAAAACAAAGCCCATGATCATTGCTGCAATGTATCCGAAAATAATGCCAAATAAAATAGATGAAGAACTCAAAAAACCTTTTGTCGCATGTTTGAAAAACAAAATCGCAATAAGTACAAGCAACGCAAGTAACAGATTCTCAATGGAGCCAAAATCTTCTGCTTTATTTCCTCCACCAAAAGAATTGATACCTACCGAAATCAGACTTAATCCGATCGACATTACCACGGTACCGGTTACGACCGATGGAAAGAACTTACGAAGGGGCTTTAAGAAAAAGCCAAGCACTGTTTCAAAAAGACCACCTATAATAGATGCTCCCATGATCGCGCCATATGCCAGTATACCACCACCCATGGTTGCTGCTACACTGTTAAAGACACCTATAAATCCGGAAGATGTTCCCATTATGATCGGTACCCGGCCTCCTACCGGACCAATTCCGAACAACTGTACCAATGTCACAATTCCTGCGATCAGCATCGCATTCTGAAGCAAAGAAAGCTGTAGATCTGCGAACTCACCGCCTGCCAAGCCACATGCTCCTGTGATGATCAGAAGTGGAGTCAGGTTTCCTACAAACATTGCCAAAACATGCTGTAATCCTAACGGAATCGCCTGCGAAAGCGGCATCTTTCCATCCATCTGAAATGCTGTCTCAGACAGCTTAAATATTTTTTTCATTTGTGAATTCTCCTCATCTTTATTCTTTTTCATCCAACATGGACATCAGTATCTTTTCCGGAGTGATCGGAAGTTCTCTGTGCCATACGCCTGTTGCACGATAGATTGCATGTGCAATTGCAGGTGCAGGTGTATTGATCACTATCTCTCCTATAGACTTGGCTCCAAATGGGCCTGTCGGTTCATAACTGTGTTCAAATTCTACCTGAAGATGTCCCATATCAAGGCGGGTTGGAATCTTATACTGCATGAAACTGGATTCAATCGGACATCCTCTTTCATTGTAGGTGACATTCTCAAACAGTGTATGCCCGATTCCCTGTACGATGCCGCCTTCTGCCTGAATACGCGCCAACGCCGGATTGATAGGAATTCCACAGTCAACAACAGCTACATAATCCAGGATCTTTACCTCTCCTGTATATCGGTCTAACTCAATCTCAACCATACCGACCATATAAGGTGGAGGCGATACAGGTGAAGAATGGGAAACCGTTGCTACTGCTGCGATATCATTTGCAATCTGGTCTTTTACACTAATCTCGGCAAGTGACACACTTTGATCTGTATTGACCCGACATGCCCTTCCATTTTCAAAGATCATTTCCTCCGGACTGCAGGAAAGCATACCGGCTGCTATCGCACAAAGCTTTTTTTTCAGTTTCTCACAGGCAAGTTCTACGGCCTTACCCGTAACATATGTTGTAGATGATGCGTACGAACCGGAATCATATGGTGATGCATCCGTATCTGCCCCAAATACAGCTACATCATCCACGGAACAATCCATACATTCTGCCACCATCTGAGCTAGGATCGTGTCACATCCGGTTCCCATATCTGCCGCACCGATGATCAGATTAAATGTTCCGTCATCGGCCAGCTTTACCGTTGCCGATCCGACATCCAGATTGGAGATACAGGAGCCTTGCATCGCCATAGCTACTCCGGCTGTTCTTACCTTCCCATCTACTGTCTCACGAACAGGATATTTCTCGTCCCAATGAAATAATTCTTTGCATTTTGCCATACATTTATCAAGTGCACAGGCATTTGCTGTCTCTCCATAATATGCCGGCATCTTCATTCCTTCACGGATCATGTTGTTTTCACGGATTACAGTCGGATCAATTCCAAGTCTTTCTGCAAGTTCATTTACAGCACTTTCCAGTGCAAATATACCCTGTGTCGCACCATATCCCCTGTAAGCACCGGCTGCCATCGTATTGGTATATACTACATCATAATTAAACCGATATGCTTCAAGTCCACCTGTATAAAGGGGAATCGATTTATGTCCGCTCAGACCAACTGTTGTAGGTCCGTGTTCTCCATATGCTCCTGTATTTGAAAGTGTATACAGATCCAGTCCGCGGATATGTCCGTCCCGGTCTGCTCCCAGGCGTACACGAACTTCCATCTCATGCCGCGGAGAACCGGCAATCTGACTCTCTTCTCTTGTGAATATAAGTTTGGCGGGTTGTCCGGTCTTCAGTGTGACAAACGCCGGATATACTTCACTGACTGCTGTCTGTTTTGCTCCAAAACCCCCACCGATTCTTGGTTTCTCAACACGTATCCTGCTCTTGGAATGCCCAGTGCTCTGGAAAGGATACGACGCACATGAAATACAATCTGTGTAGATGAGATCACATGAAGCCTTCCATATCGGTCAAAACAGGTATAGGTGCGGAAGGTTTCCATCATTGCCTGGTTAAACGCCCGCATATGATATGTGTGTTCGAACACCTCATCACAATCCGCTATTACGGCATCCACATCACCATCTCCGTTTTTTTCACTTGCAACCAGATTTCGTCCGGGATCTCCTCCAACTTCCATAGGTGGAAACCAGTCCTCCTCCGGGTGTACAAGGACAGCACTATCCTTTGCCTGATGAAAATCAAGAACCGGTTCGAGGATATCATATTTCACTTTTATCAGCTTCATTGCTTTTAAAGCAGCCTTCTCATCCGTAGCCGCAATAATAGCAACAACATCCCCTACAAAACGTACATGCCGGTCTATGATCAGCCGATCATAGGGAGATGGTTCCGGATATGTCTGTCCTGCAATCGCAAACCTCTGCTTTGGAACATCCTTCCATGTATAAACATCTACAACTCCCGGAACTTTTTTCGCTATTGCTACGTTGATATCTTCTACAATAGCATTGGCATATGGGCTTCTTAAAAGCTTTACCGTCAAAGCATCTGATGATGTAATATCATCAACATAAACCGGTTTTCCCAAAAGGAGCTGCATTGCGTCTTTTTTACGAACCGAATGATTGACTGAATTATACTTCTTTTCTTCCATGAATGCCCTCCTTTGATCTCTTATGTTCCAGATAATTTCGAATTCCCCGCAACTGGCCTTCATATCCGGAACATCTGCAAAGATTTCCTGCCAGATAAGCACGGATCTCATCATCTGTAGGATCCGGATTCTCTCGCAATAATGCAATCGTGTTCATGACAAATCCGGGATTGCAAAATCCGCATGATCAGCTCCCTGATCTGCAATAAATCCGACAAATTCAGAAGCTTCCTCCTGAAGTCCCTCTAATGTCTGTACCTCATGACCAGCTGCCCTTGCTGCCGGCACTGAGCAGGAAAGCACAGGAATGCCGTCCAAAAAGACTGTACACAATCCGCAATTTGCAGTTTCACAGCCTCGCTTTACACTATAGCAGCCATGCTTTCTCAGAAAATCGATCAGAAGCAGATCCGGTTCAATAGAATCCACCAGTTTTTTTCCATTTACAATTATTGTTTTTCCATTTCTGCTCCTCTCTCAATTTATTTAACAATCTCTGACATAATACACGAATCAATCTGGAACGATACTTTGCTCCGGCTCGATGATTCTTCCTGTCGGAATATGTTTCTCTGCCCACATAGCAAAGTTCTCTATAGAGTCTTCTGTCAGTCCCTCTGACAGAAGTCCTTCTTCATCCAGAAGAAGCATCGCTCGTCCCGGTCTTGCTCCCACTGATAAACGATATTCCCCACCTACAACAGAAGCCGCACATGCGATCACCGGAAAATCAGTACTTTGATTTCTTACAGATGCATAAGAGAAGCACCCGGACGTTTTCTTTATGACAAGACGAACCAGAATATCCTGATCCGGTTTCTGCCCCACAAATTCTCTAAGTGGTATTCTCCCACCCTGATATAATTCCACATATGTATCCATGGCAAGAAATACCGTCAGCACATCAGAAAAACCAAAACGTCCCCAGATACTTCCACCTGCCGTTGCCAAGTTACGAAACTGTACACCGACAATATCTTTTACAGCGTCTCTGACAGAATTTTGTGTATAATTATTTAAGCCTCTATGCAATTCAAGCTGTCGTAGAGATACCATCGAACCGATAATGATCTCATTCTCTGTCTCCTCGATCTGATCCAGTTTCAGATCACACAAATCAATTGCTGTCAATATCGTCCGGTTCTGCATCTTTGTCCATAACATTCCACCGATTATACAGCTACCTTTTTTTTGATTTAACTGATAAGCCTCTTCCAGACTTTTAACACGTATATAATTCTGAATTGTTACCATAAAAAGCTCCTTTAAATGTTGCCTTAGCCGCACTATATCAGGATATATTATAGTAAAAATACTTGTTTTTGAAAAGATGCTTTGCTACAATACCGTTGTATTATTTAAAGTATAACGAAAAGGAGTTATTATGAAAAACACACTAAAAAAATGCTTGTCCTTATTATTAATCTGTTCCCTGCTTTTATCTCTGGCAGGCTGCAATACTTCATCAAAGCCTGCAGGCACAGGAACAACCGCTTCATCAGAAGCGACCTCAGAATTATCATCAGAAACTTCTTCAGATAATGTGTCTACAGAAGCTGCCGAAAAAGAAACCTCTTATCCAGTCACAGTTACGGATCAGGCAGACCGCACCGTTACCATTGAAAAAGAGCCAACTAAGATTGTAAGCGGATACTACATTCCTTCCAGTCTTCTGATCGCACTTGGATTATCGGGCAAGGTGGTAGGTATTGAGGCAAAGGCAGACAAAAGACCGATCTACAAACTGGCTGCCCCGGAGCTTCAGGAACTTCCAAACGTCGGAACAGCAAAGGAATTCGATCTGGAAACCTGTGCTTCTCTTTCACCGGATCTTGTGATTTTGCCGTTAAAGCTAAAGGATGCCGCAAAGAGTCTGACAGAGCTTGGTATTCCTGTGCTACTGGTAAATCCAGAAAGTCCGGATCAGTTATCCGAAATGATCAGTCTTATTGCCACAGCTACAAATACCCAGGATAAAGCAGACCAACTGCTTGACTTCATTAATCAGGAAAAAGAAATGCTTACTACTTCTCTTGCAACCGCAGACGACACTCCGAATATTTACCTTGCAGGTAATTCTTCTCTCCTGTCAACTGCCGGTCCAGCTATGTACCAATCAGGTATTATCGAACTTGCAGGCGGTAAAAATGTAGCATCTGATATCTCTGATACCTATTGGACCGAGATTAGCTATGAACAGCTTCTCTCCTGGGATCCTGATTATATTATTCTTGCTTCCGATGCAGAATATACAGTAGACGATGTATTAAGCGATCCGAACCTGAAAGACTGCACAGCAGTAAAAAACAATCACGTTTATGCCATTCCGGGGGATATAGAAGCACTGGACAGTCCTGTACCTGCTAGTATCCTGGCTTCCATCTGGCTTGCCGGAATCCTGCATCCTGATCAGGTTTCAACTGATACTTATACGAAAGAGATGAATTCTTTCTATGAAACATTCTATGGAATCAAAAAATAAAGCAAATTTATATCTTATTGCCGGAAGCGTAGGTCTGATTCTTCTGACAGCAGCTTCCCTGTTTATCGGAAAATACAGGATCACCCTAACCGGTCTGATAGCCGGAGACTCCATGCAATGGCGAGTATTTCTTACGCTCCGTGCCAGCCGCGCTGTTATCGGTGCTATCGGAGGATTTGTCCTTGGCATGGCAGGTTTTGTCTATCAGACCGTTTTTCGGAATCCTCTGGCCTCCCCTGATATCATTGGCGTATCTTCGGGAGCCAGTGCCGGTGCAGCATTTGGAATTCTGTTCTTATCCGGTTCTATGGCGATCACAGTCTCTGCTTTTGCAGGGGCTGTTTGTTCTGTTATCCTTGCACTGGTATTATCTTTCTTAACCGCAGACCGAAATGGTCACAGCATTGTACTTGCCGGAATTGCTGTTCACAGTCTCGCACAGACGGCACTGGTTTGTCTGAAATTAATCGCAGATCCGGAAAAACAACTGGCATCGATTGAATATTGGATCATGGGAAGCCTAAATGGAATCAGCATCTACTCCATAAAAGGAAATATTATCCTGTGTCTTTTCTGTTCAGTCATTCTATTCTTATTATATCGACAGATCATTCTTCTCTCTTTAGATGATAATGAGGAAAAATGCTCGGTGTAAATGTACAGCAGATTCGTCTGATTGTTTTGTTGATTGCGACACTGGCTGTTTCCGGTGTGATCAGTATGACCGGACTGATCAGCTTCGTATTCTTCTGGCACCACACGGAGCACGTTTATTACTAAAAAATAACCGGCTATCCACCATGCTGTTAAGCGGACTGATCGGTGGATGTCTGCTAACCATGGGAGATATATTTGCTCGTAGTATAGCATCCACAGAACTGCCTGTAAGTATCTTTACAAGTCTTTTAGGAGTCCCATTCTTAATCTATCTATGTATAAGGAGAAGTGATCGGATATGAAATTACTGACTGTAAACAATCTGTCTGCCGGATATAATGGAACAAACATTATCAAAAATATCAGTTTTTCCGTCGACTCCGGTCAGATTATTGGTATACTTGGGGCAAACGGTTGCGGAAAAACCACCTTGATCAAGTCCCTGGCAAATCTGCTTCCCCATACGGGGAACTGTCAGCTTGATACAATTACCGTAGAATCAATTTCCCCAAAGGAACTGGCAAGGCTTTGTGGATATATACCACAAAATAACAGTATCTCTTTAGATCTCACGCTTTTTGATGCAGTTATGATGGGGTTCAACCCTGAACTTAAACTGTTGCAGACTCCAACCCGGCAAATGAAGGAATCAGCTATACAGGCACTTATGGATGTTGGTCTTGGCAACCGGATGTATGATAATTTTCAAAGCCTGAGTGCCGGTCAGAAACAATTATGTATATTAGCACGTACATTTGCAGGCAAACGAAAACTTCTTCTTTTGGATGAACCGGAAAGTGCCTTAGATTTTCGGCTACGTTATCAGGCAATGGAGCTTTTACAGGATTATATCCAACAAAATCATGCTTCTGCCCTGATCACACTACATGATTCAGCTCTGGCGCTAAATTATTGTGATTCACTTCTGATCCTGTCAGACGGCAGATTGATCGGTACGATCATTCCATCCGAAACATCAATTTCCGAGATGGAACAGCTTCTTTCCAAAATATATGGTACAATCAGTCTGTCAAAGCTTATCGATCGTCTTGGAAATAGCAGGCTTGTTATGATAAAGGAGGCTGAAACATCTTGAAAGCAATAACAAAAATTTATTTTGTAAATGAAAATCACGAAAAATTTTTTGGAGCCGGGCCATGCCAACTGCTTCATATGATCGAAGAAACCGGCTCTCTCCGTTCTGCATCAATCTCTATGGGACTTGCCTATACAAAGGCACTCCGTATGATCAATAAGGCAGAAAAAGAACTGGGATTTTCTCTGACAAAACGCAGCACCGGTGGCAGATCCGGTGGTGGAAGTACTCTGACTCCAGAGGGAAAGGAATGGCTGAAAAAATATGAAACCTACCGGAATGCCTGTAATGAGGCCAACAGCAAACTCTATATGGAGATCTTTTCAGACTAGCGGAAAAAAACATCTGGTTCTGACAGGAGCATCCGGAAGTGGAAAAACAACACTTCTGTCATCTCTCTTTTCCTCCCCGATGCCCGGTGTTACCTCCTGGGTAGTACCGGAAAAAGGGGTCTACCTGAAAAATAACTGTTCAAAAGAAATAATCCAGATTGGACGTTTTCATCCGGATCCAACCCATAAGAGAAATCAGATGCGTGCTATTCCCGAAAACTTTGATGAAAAAGGAACCGCATTCTTACATTCCTGTCTGCATGCAACTTCCGAATGGATCACGATTGATGAAATCGGCTTTCTGGAAAGTAATTCCTGCAAATACCGGCAAGCTATACGAACCTTAATGAAGCACAAACAGCTTCTCATGGTCGTGCGAAAACAAAAGCTTCCGTTCCTGGAGGAACTGCGTAACCATAAAGATGTTTTCCTTGTGGATCTCGACCAACCATATGGAAATGCAGGCTGTATCATCATGGCATCCGGTCAGGGTACCCGCTTTGGTGGAAATAAGCTGCTTGCTGATTTCAATGGACAACCATTGATCAATTCTTCTCTTAACATTATTAAGAATCTGTTTACAGCATCTGTCGTGGTAACCATTCACAAGGAAATTCAGAGCCTATGTATAAAACAAAATATTCCGGTACTGCTTCATACCTTTCCTCATCGAAACGACATGATCCGTCTCGGCCTGGAAACCATTGGTGATCATATCGATCGCTGCGTCTTTCTTCCCTCCGACCAGCCTTTGCTTCAAAAAGGATCCATGATCTCGCTGCTTCTTTGTGCGGAAAATGACAAAAACTCAATCTGGCGAACCTGTTATGGCGATATAGTCGGTTCTCCTGTTATCTTTCCGGCTGAATTTTTTGAGGAACTTCAGAATCTTCCTTTAAGAAAAGGCGGCAGTCTGGTAATAAATAATCATCCTGATCGTATCCGTACCTTTTCTGTTTCAGATATAAACGAACTAAGGGATATTGATACACCTGATGATTTATCCCAATTACTCCATGGGAACCTTTAATCATTCTTGACATTTTATTTTATCGTTCTATAATTCATCATGTCATAAAAAAAGAAATGAGGACGAATAAAAATGAACAAGGATCTGACCGTAGGAAAACCGGAATCTGTGCTGTGGCGTTTCTGTCTGCCACTCTTTGGAAGTGTGATCTTCCAGCAGCTCTATAACATTGCCGACAGTCTGGTTGCCGGAAAATTTATCAATGAAAGTGCTCTTGCCGCTGTTGGCAACAGTTACGAGATCACATTGATCTTTATCGCATTTGCATTTGGATGCAATATGGGATGCTCGGTTATCGTATCCAGATTATTTGGAGCAAAAGAATATCGGAATATGAAGACGGCTGTATCGACCACCTTTATCTTTACGGCTGGTTTTCTGGCTGTTATGGTGATCGCAGGTCTGTTCACCAGCCGGGAGCTGCTTGCTCTGATCCACACTCCTGACGATATCATGGACGCTTCCCTGCTGTATCTGAACATCTATATCTATGGTCTTCCATTTATGTTCTTTTACAACATTGCAACCGGAATCTTCTCCGCTCTCGGTGATTCCAGAACTCCGTTCATCTTCCTTGCAATATCATCCGTTTCCAATATATTTGTCGATATCTTATTTGTAAAATCCTTTCAGATGGGAATCGCAGGTGTTGCCTGGGCAACCTTCCTCTGTCAGGGTGTCAGTGCCGTTCTGGCTGTAGCTGTTGTGATTCGCCGTCTTACCGGTATCAAGACAGAAGGCCGGTTCCGGTTCTTTGATGGCAGCATCTTAAAACAGATCTTGGTCGTTGCTATCCCAAGCACCTTACAGCAGAGTTTTATATCCATCGGAAATATTATCATCCAGAGCGTTATCAACGACTTCGGAACCAGCGTTATCGCCGGATATTCTGCGGCTGTCAAGCTGAACAATCTGGTCATTACCTCTCTTACCACACTGGGAAACGGTATATCAAACTATACCGCCCAGAATATCGGTGCGGGTAAAATTGACCGTATCCGTTCCGGTTTCAAAGCTTCCTTAAAACTGGTCTGGCTGTTATGTATTCCGTTTGCGCTGTTGTACTTCACCTGCGGAAGATGGCTGTTACTGCTCTTTCTTGACAATCCGACTGCAACTGCGATCAAGACAGGTATCGTTTTCCTGTGTATCCTTGCACCATTTTATTTCATCGTTTCCATCAAATTAATGGCAGACGGAATCCTGCGTGGCGCAGGTATCATGAACAAATTCATGATCTCCACCTTTACCGATCTGATTCTTCGAGTAATCTTATCCATCATCTTTTCAAAGATGTTCGGTTCTGTCGGTATCTGGTGCTCCTGGCCGGTCGGCTGGTGCTGCGGAACTGCAGTCTCCGTCCTCTTTTACCGCGGTGAACAGAAACGGGATTTTAAAAATGCATTTGAAACATAGAGAAGCTATAACTTCTTTTAGCAGCTTTAAAGCGACTTGTCTCTCATCTTCTTATTCATATGAATATAGAAGATGATATTGATCACAATACCAAATATCGTTGCAACCGGTGCTGCAAGTCCGATCTTCGTCAGGCTGGCATCCGGCTGGATACTCATATAATAGGCCAGCGGCAGGCGGACAAGCAGGGTCTGGATCAATCCCTGTATCATAACCCACAGCGTCTTGTCATGTCCATTGAAATATCCGATCATGCTAAACAACACCGCTGTTACGATGGTCTCCAATGCGAAGCCCCGCAGATAATCATATCCTTTCTGAACAACGATTCTATCAGTTGTAAAGATTCCTGTCAGAAGATTTCCTTTAAACATTACAAAGATAAATACGATACATCCGATCACAAGGCCAACACCGATTCCGGAATACATTGCTTTCTTCGTCCGCTTCTCATTTCCGGCTCCCACATTCTGCGAAACAAAGGATGCCATCGACTGCATCAGGGAGCTTGGTATCAGCATGGCAAAATTTACAACCTTACAGGCTACACCATAACCCGATGATGCTTCCAGTCCCAGACGATTCACGAACGCACATAATGCTAGAAAGGATCCCTGGGTCAGGCACTCCTGAAGTGCCAGTGGCAGTCCTGTTTTCAGTACTTTTCTGCAATGCTCATTCAATCTGAAATCTGCCTTCGTGATCGTAAATGAAAGCTGCTTCTTTATAAGCAGACAGATTGCAAATACCACGCTCACTGCCTGTGCTGCTACAGTTGCGATCGCAGCTCCTGTCGCATCCATATGACAGCCTGCTACCAGGATCAGATCCCCAATGACATTTACCACACAGGCAACTGCCACAAAGATCAATGGGGATTTACTGTCTCCGAGTCCACGAAATATCGCCGCCAACAGGTTATATGCAACAATAAAGAAAATGCCTGCTCCACAGATACGGACATAACTTGCGGTAAGTCCTACTGCCTTTTCCGGCGCCTGCATCAGTATCGCGATTGGCCGCGAAAAGGCAATCATCACAACAAACAGCACGGCTGAGATCACCGCAAATACGACGGCAGATCCACCGATCAATGCTCCGATCTGTTCCGGCTTCTTCTCACCGATATATCTCGCAATCAATACTGTAATTCCCATAGCAAGCTGTGTAATCACAAATGTAACCAGATTTAAAACCTGACTTCCGGTCGATACCGCAGACAGACCGGAGGTACTGCCAAATCGTCCAACCACCAGAAGGTCAACTGCTCCATATGCCGCCTGTAATACAAGTGCACCAAGCACCGGCATCATAAACGGAATTAACTTCCCAAGTATACTTCCCTGTGTAAAATCTGACTTTGAACTATTCAATGGTAACCCTCCTCTCACTCATGACCTTATAGAATTTACTGATCGTATCGATCATACAGTCCGCTTCATCATCTGAAATGTCATCCATATATCGAACTAAACGACTGTAATAATTCTTATCATATTTATCTGACAGCAATTCACCTTTCTCTGTGATCTGAATATAAGTGATCCTGCCGTCCTCCTCTGAAGCATATTTGCTGAGATACCCTTTGCTTTCCATCTCTTTTACCGTCCTTGTCACGCCCGGTCTTGGCAGCTTCAGATAGTCACTGATATCGGAAATCTTTACATGCTCCTGCTGCTCCTTAATGATATGTATGACATCCATGTACTGAATATATGCTGGTGTAACACCCTCTGGCAGCTCCGGAAGCAATTCCCGGATACGTTTTGCCAGATAACAGGCATCTAACATCCGTTTGATCTTATCTGCATTCATGCTCTGATACTCCCTTCTGATCTTAATTTGTTGAAAAAATCTCTCATAAAAACTGCTCTTTCCCTGCAAATAATGATATAAATTTACTTTCATTTGATAATTACCTTTGTTAATTACCATAGGTAATTATATGGGTGTGTACATAAAATGTCAATACAAAATTCTTGAAAACAAAAAATCTCCCTTTGACTGCGATATATTTTCCACAGTCAACAACTGCGGTCATAATACAGACAATGGGGAGATTTTATTTATATTTTTAAATGAAGTTTTGCTTTTTATCCTACATCGAGATCCAGCCAAGTGCATTTGCAACCGAGCTTGCAAGAATGATCAGGGCAAAGACCGGACATATGTATTTGATCATCACAACAAAGATCTTCTTTCTGCGGAATGCACCCTCGCCATGACGAATCTCTTCTTCTATCTTATTGATTCCCACAACTCTTGAAACCAGTAAGCAGGTCATAAGTGCTGCGATCGGCATCATAACCGAATTCGTCAGGAAATCAAACAGGTCTAAGAACTGCATACCGATAATCTTTACACAGGCGAGCGGTCCATATCCAAGTGATGACAGACTTCCAAGGATCAGCATGATCACACCTACGAAAACAATTGCTTTCTTTCTGCTCCAACCGATCTCATCCTCAAATGTGGATACTGCACTCTCAGTCAGTGCGATTGAGCTGGTTACTGTGCAAATAAAACCAACAGGAAGAACAGAATACCGACTATTGTTCCAAGTCCCATATTCTGAAATACCTTAGGGATCGTTATAAACATCAATGAAGGACCTGCCTGTAAAGTGTCAGGATTACCGCCTGAAAATGCGAATACCGCAGGAATGATCATAAGTCCTGCCATGATCGCAATCGCCGTATCAAACACCTCAACATTCCTTGTAGCATCCTCGATCGCCGTATCCTTTTTCATATAAGAACCAAATGTGATCAGAATACCCATTGCGATCGACAGGGAATAAAACATCTGCCCCATCGCCGCTACCACAGTCATCCATGAGAAATTATCAAAATTCGGAACAAGAAAATACTTCACGCCCTTTAATGCCCCCGGTCTTGTCACTGAATATACAGCAATAAGGATCGATAATACGATCAGTACCGGCATCATGATCTTTGATACACGTTCAATACCATTCTGAACACCTGCAAAGATGATCCCAAGCGTAAACAGACAGAATACGATGAAACAAAGCTCTGTCGAAATGCCATTCGAGATAAAGTCTGTAAAATATCCATCCTTTGCCAGATTCTTTCCATTTCCTTTGACATATTCCACCAGATATTTGATAACCCAGCCACCGATCACCGAATAATATGGTACGATCAGCACCGGTATGATCGCATTGATCCAGCCGCCAAAGGACAACCATTTCTTCTTACCAAATGACCGAAACGCTCCGACCGGACTCTTTCTTGTCATACGACCGATCGCAGACTCAGCAACGATCATCGTATATCCAAATGTGAGTGCCAGCAGAATATAGATCAGAAGAAAGATTCCTCCTCCGTACTTTGCTGCCAGATACGGAAACCGCCATATATTTCCAAGACCGACCGACGCTCCTGCCGCCGACAGCACATATCCTATCTTCCCCGAAAATGAACTTCTGTTGTTATTGTTTTGTATATCCATCGTACTCTAACTTCTGCTCCATGTACCCTGAAGCAAAATATCCCTTCTCTTTTTTCTTTTTACAGTGTACAGCTTCGATTCTAACATGAATGATCAATTAAGTCACTACTTTATCATATTTTCAATAAATACAGCATACCCTTCCGTCGGATCATCCACAAGCACATGTGTAACCGCACCGATCAGCTTGCCATTCTGTACGATCGGGCTTCCGCTCATGCCCTGACAGACGCCGCCGGTAAGTGCGATCAGATCCTCGTCCTCTACCTTAAATTCCATATTTTTATTGGCAGTATCGGTATGAACTGCCAGAATGTTGATCTTGTATTTTTTCAGATCCCCATCCAATCTGGAATAAATATATGCCTCTCCGGTCTGAACTTCACCAGGATCTGCGATATACATGGCTTCTTCCGCTTTGTAATGCTTCGCCACATATTCTTCATCGAGATATCCGCCGATTCCGTTATCATAATTACCTCTACAATTCCGATCAGATCCTTCTTGTAAAGGATCGTTCCCTGAAGCTGCCCCGGCATTGACACAAAAGATCGGTTGATCTTCGTTATATGTGTAGTATAGATACCCCCACCGGTGCTGCTGATCTTAAGCCCGGTATCATTATCCGATACGCTGTGTCCAAGTGCCATAAACTGATTGCCACATAGGAAGGTCACTGTTCCGATACCCGATATGTCATCCTTCACCCACAGTCCTAACATATAAGCATTCTTATTTGTTTTCACAGGTGTAACCTCTGCTACCTGTGACTTTCCGTCCCGCAGAAATGTAAGTCTCACAGTTCCGGTATTATTCCCGGATAAAGCCTGCATCAGTTCCTTTTTTGTTGATATGGCTGTTTCATTTACAGCTGTGATATAATCTCCTGTCTGAAGCAGGCTGTACAGGGAGAGCAAATCTCTCCCTGTGCAGTTTCCACCTCGCCACAATCTACGACCATAACGCCATCTGTTTTCAGATAGATCCCGACCGGCTCGCCGGACGGTATTACTTTCTGTCCGGACAGATCATCGAATACAAGCTCCGCATCTTCATACTTGATCTCCTGATCTCCGATATCTCCATTCCAGAAATAAGCGATTGCCAACAGTGTAAATGCGATCAGATCCAAGATCAAAAATCCGATCAGCAGCGAACGGTAACGGTTCGACGTCTTTGTTCCTTCTTCCATCCCAATACTCCTTTCTGTAAATGCTGCATAGACCATAAGAAACATGCCTCCGGTTTCTTATGGTTATCGCGACAGTCGCCAAGGTCTTGTGCAAGCACAGACTTTGGCTCGTTGTCCGCGTAAAAAAAGAGCAGCAATTGTTTTATTGCTACTCTTAGTATTGGTTTTTTTGTTCTGTTTTTAATTAGTGTATTTTTGCTTTGTCTGCCAGTTCTTTCATATCCCTGGCATTTTCAACCGCGGCATTTGTGATCTCTGCACCGCCAAGCAGTCTGGCAATCTCAAGCACAGATTCTTCCCGGTCTAACTTGGAGATCTGCGTGATCGTCTTGCCATCCTTTACCACTTTTTCAATTCTGTAATGGCTGTCCGCCATTGCCGCGATCTGTGGCAGATGCGTAATACTGATCACCTGATGCGCTTTTGATATAACCGCAAGCTTTGTTGCCACACTTGATGCTGCTCTGCCGCTGATACCAACATCAATCTCATCAAATATCAGAGTATCAATGTTATCTTCCGATGCCATGCAGGATTTGATCGCAAGCATGATCCTCGAAAGCTCACCGCCGGATGCAACCTCATAAAGCGGACGTTCCTTTTCTCCGACATTTGTCGATACAACAAAGTAACAATCATCGATACCGGAGATGCCCGGATGCGCCAGACGGTCAAAATGCATATCGAACCGGATCTGATTAAAGCTCAGATCCTCCAGCGCCTCTGATACCCGCTTACATAATTCTTTTGCCTGAATCTTTCGTTCTGCACTTAAAGCTTCCGCTGCCTGATCCAGTTCTTTTTTTGCTGTTTCTACTTTCTGCTGCAATTCTTCTGCATATTCCTCATACTGCACAAGCTTTGCTTCATCCTGCTTCAACTGCTCCAGATAGGCAAGCACATCGTCTGTCGTTCTGCCGTATTTTCCTTTTAAATTATTAATGGTATTCAACCGGTCTTCAACCTCATGGAATTCAGACTCATCGAATTCCATACTCTGCATATAATCACTGACCGATACGTTAAAATCATTTAACAACGAATCAATATTGGTAAGCTCACTGAAGATGCTCTCCATCTCCTCGTCCAGACCTTTTACCGCTTTTAAGCTTGCAAGCGCACGTCCAATCTCATTTCCGGCAGATGCGTTCCGATTATACCCTGTGATCGAATAAACCTCAGAAACTGCTTCCACGATATCCTTGGCATTCACCATCTTACGATACTGTTTTTCCAGTTCTTCATCTTCTCCCGGAACCAGCCTGGCACCTTCAATCTCTCCTGCTTCAAACTGGATATATTCCAGCTTCCGTTTCCGCTCGCCCTCATCCATCTGTCCTTCTTCCAGTTCTTTTCGAAGATCTTCAAATGTTTTATAGCAGTCTTCATATTTCTGTTTTAATGATGCAAGCGGTCTTTTTGCAAACTTATCCAGAATATTCAAATGCTCTGCCTTCTTCAACAGGATCTGCTGCTCATGCTGTGCATGCATATCCACAAGAAGTGCCGAAACATCTTTTAACTTTGCTGCTGTTACTGTCCGGTCATTAATAGTATTCATGGTTCTGCCATTTACTATTCGTCTGGTTATGATGATCTCTCCATCCTCTGATGGTGTAACGTCAAGCTCCTGCAGCTGCTCAAACAATGATTCATCATCAATAAAAAATAATAACTGACAGAAGCCTTCTTTTTCCGGATCTCTCAGCATATCTTTTGGGAGCTTGCCTCCCATACCAATCTTTAAAGCTCCCATGATAATAGACTTACCTGCACCGGTCTCACCGGTTAAGATATTCAGTCCATCTGTAAAATTGATATTTGCATCTTCAATCAATGCGATATTTTTTATGTGTACATTTAAAAGCATATGTCCTCCTGTATATTCCATGCACAAAATAACAGAATTTACATCTTTTCAATCTGCGCCTTGATCGACATCGTCAGGCTCTTATCCTTCACAGCAAGGAAGATCGTATCATCTCCCGCGATACAGCCCATCAGCCCATCAATATCCATATGATCCAGCGCTGCCGCTACAGCCATGGCAACACCGGAGATTGTCTTGATCACGATCAGGTTCTCTGCCGCATCTACAGAAATAATTCCTGTGCTCAGCACCTTCTTATAGGAATCCAGTGTCTCATAACGATTGTTCTTCTCTACGGCATATTTCTGTCTGGCTCCCGGTACGGATACCTTTGTCAGATTCATTTCCCGAATATCTCTGGAAACGGTTGCCTGTGTTGCCTGAAATCCCTCTTCCTTCAGTTTCTCCAGAAGATCATCCTGTGTTTCAATATCATATTTTTCAACAAGCTCCAGTATCTTTGCCTGTCTTTGATATTTCATCTCAGTTTCCTCCTAATTTATTTCTAAGTATTTCATAAAAGTTCACATTACTTGCCTTGATCAGCCTGGTTATCTTCTCAGACTTGCGGATATCCACCCGGTCGCCAACGGATAATTCCACATCGTTACCGCCATCAAAGGAACAGATTGCCTCTGTATCCTGCGTCTTACGCTTCTTAGTGATCTCTATCGTGATCCTCTCTTTGCCGGATAATACGATACTCTTTGCAGTCAGCGAATGCGGTGATACCGGCGTGATCACTAATAACTCTGCATCCGGGCTGACGATCGGTCCTCCTGCCGACAGATTATAGCCGGTAGAGCCTGTCGGTGTCGATATCACAACACCATCTGCCTCATATGTATCAAGCACCTGCCCATCAACAGACACATTAAGTCCTATCAATCTGGAAAATCCTGCACGGCTGATCACGATATCATTTAAGGCACTCTTGCGATACGTTGTCCCATCTGCTTTTGTCACCGTACCTGTAACCATCATTCGTTCTTCAATCGTAAAATCATCCGTCAGCAGCCGATCCAGTATCTCTTCGATATTAGCAACTTCCCCTTCTGTCAGGAAGCCTACCGTACCCAGATTAATTCCAAATAACGGTATATCAATATCTTCCGTCTCACCTGCCATGCATAACAGTGTTCCATCACCACCGAGAACCAGTACACAGTCAAACTGCTCTTTCTTTAAAGTCTCCCAATCCGAAGGCTCAAGCCGGAATACATCCCGCACCATACAGACTGCTCCATGTGCTTCCAAGTAACTCTGTATTCTGTTTGTAACTGTCGAATCGGTGTCCTTATCGGGATTCACCACGATCATAAAACGATTCATCGGATTTATACTCCTCTTACAGGCTTCTGTGTGACTCTTCCACCATAGCCTTTATATCAAATTCTTTATTTTCCTTTGTCTGATCCTTTGTTATGTACAAAAGATACTCGATATTTCCTTCCGGTCCCTTGATCGGTGAATAGCTTAAGTCAAGTGTTTTAAATCCTATCTGTCGTGCAAAATCAACGATCATTTCAACCACTTCCACATGCACCTTCTGATCTCTGACAACGCCTTTTTTACCGACCTTTTCTCTGCCGGCTTCAAACTGCGGCTTGATCAGACACACGATCTCTCCGTCATCTGTCAACAGCTCTTTTACCGGAGGAAGTACCTTTGTCAAGGAGATAAAGGATACGTCGATCGATGCAAATTCAATCCTGTCTTCGATATCATCCGGTGTCACATAACGGATATTTGTTTTCTCCATACAGACAACCCGCTCATCGTTTCGAAGCTTCCATGCAAGCTGTCCGTGTCCGACATCCACCGAATATACCTTGACCGCACCATTTTGCAGCATACAATCTGTAAATCCACCGGTTGAAGACCCGACATCCATTGCCACTTTTCCCGCAAGACTTACTCCGAAGCAGTCCATTGCCTTTTCAAGCTTTAAACCGCCGCGGCTCACATATTTTAATGTATTCCCTCTTACTTCTATCTGTGCTTTCTCATCAAATGTCGATCCGGCCTTGTCTTCCTTTATGTTATCCACATAGACAATGCCCGACATGATGATCGCCTTTGCTTTTCTCTGGACTCTGCAAGCCCACGATTTACCATCATTACATCCAGTCGTTCTTTCATCTCTACTCCATCATATCCTGAATCCGGTCATATATGGATTCAGCATCTATCTTTAGCATCTTTCTCAGTTCTTCTATACTTCCGTGACGGACAAAGGTATCTTCAATTGCGATCGGAAGCACCTTCACATCACTTGCCTTTGATTCCAGATATTCCTCAACCAGAGCACCATAACCGCCATGCAGGATACCTTCCTCGATCGTCACGATCAGCTTATGTGACTCTGCCAAATGATCGATCATTGCTTTGTCTAACGGCTTGATAAACCTTGCATTGACAAAGGTCACCTGTCTGCCTTCCTGTAAGAACCGATTATATAATTTCTCGGTTTCTTCCACCATATTTCCAACCGCTACTAACGCGATCTCACTTCCCTCACGAAGGATCTCACTCTTTCCGTATTCGACCGGCTCATTATAATCTTTTAAGCCGTAATATGCCTGTCCTCTGGCGTATTTGATCGCTACCGGTCCGTCATAGGCTACTGCCCATTCCATCGCTCTAGTGAGCTCATAGCGGTTCTTCGGAGCCATAATGACCAGATTCGGAATATGCGATAAAAATGCCGTATCAAAGATTCCCTGATGTGTCTCACCATCTGCCCCGACCAGCCCTGACCGGTCGATTGCAAATATCACATGCAGGTTCTGCATACAGACATCGTGCAGAATCTGATCGTAAGCCCGCTGTAAGAAGGAAGAATACACTGCTACCACAGGGATCATACCTTCCGCAGCAAGTCCTGCCGCAAATGTGACCGCATGTTCTTCTGCGATTCCCACATCAAAGGTTCGATCCGGGAATCTCTCTGCAAATTTATTGACTCCGGTTCCCTTGCTCATTGCCGCTGTGATCGCAACGATCCGGGTATTTTCCGTTCCGAGCTCTACTAACTTTCTTGCAAATACACCTGTATAGGATAAACCTTTTTCGACATTTTTAACTTTACCGGTTTCAATATCAAAGGAACTGATTCCATGGAAATAGCATGGATGCTTCTCTGCAAATTTATACCCTTTTCCCTTGATCGTTTTTATATGAACCAGAATCGGTTTATTTAACTTAAATGCACGTTTAAAGGTTTCTTCCATCAATCTTATATTGTGTCCATCGATCGGACCGATATAGGTAACACCCATTTCTTCAAAGAACATCCCCGGAACAAACATCTGCTTCAAAGAATCCTTCGACCGCTTCAGTCCTTAGCAAGCTTCTCGCCTGCTACCGGTATATGCATCAGTGCTTTCTCGATTCCGTTTTTCAGATCATTATATGGCTGACCGACACGAAGCTTACTCAGATAGCTTGACATTCCTCCTACATTGTGGTCGATCGACATCTCATTGTCATTCAGCACGACCAGACATCCGGTCTTGATCTCTGCCATGTTATTTAGCGCTTCATAGACCATACCACCGGTGAAGGAACCGTCACCGACAACGGCTGCAATCTTCTCCTTCGTTCCTTTGATCCCTCTTGCGCATGCCATACCAAGTGCCGCCGACATCGCGGTCGAACTGTGTCCTGTATTAAAAGCATCACAATCACTCTCACTGGTCTTGGGAAATCCGCTTAAACCGCCAAACTTCCGTAATGTTGTCATCTGATCTTTTCGTCCGGTCAGGATCTTATGCACATAGGACTGATGTCCTACATCCCATACCAACTTATCAGCCGGGAAATCCATCGCACGATGAAGTGCGATCGTAAGTTCCACGCACCCAAGGTTTGACGCCAGATGCCCACCCGTCTCGCTGACATTTGCGATCAGAAACTCCCGGATATCCTGTGCCAGCTCCGGCAGATCTTTCTCATCTATTTTCTTTATGTCATTTGGTTCTTGTATTCGATCCAGTATACTCATATCTTTCATCTCTGTTATTTCTTTCTGTTGACCAGTTCCAGAATCAATTCATCCAGAAATTCATTCTTATACGGAAGCTGATCCAGTCTTGTAACCGCACGCTTGGATATCTCCGCGACATCCTTCTTGGACTCCTCAAGTCCGTGGATCGTGACATAGGTTACTTTACCATTTTCTTCATCTGAGCAGACAGGCTTTCCAAGCACTGCACTGTCACCCAGAATATCCAAAAGATCGTCCTGGATCTGGAATGCCAGTCCGATATCCGATGCGATCATTTCGACCTGCTTCAATTCATCTTCCGTTGCTCCGGCAAGAACTGCACCAATCATCATAGATGCTTCAATCAACGCACCGGTCTTATTCTCATACACAAAATGAAGCTGATCACCACTCATCTGCTTCCCTGTCATCTCTACATCTACAACCTGACCACCGATCATTCCGTTTACACCTGCTTTTTTTGCAAGGATCGTGAATGCCCTGGCAACAGTCTGATCACCCGGTTCCAGTTCAAACGCCTTACAGGCTGTCTCAAATGCATAATTTAAAAGCGCATCACCAGCAAGAATCGCCATTGCCTCACCAAATACTACATGAGAGGTTTTTCTGCCTCTGCGGTACTCGTCATTATCCAATGCAGGCAGATCATCATGGATCAGGGAATAGGTATGTATCATCTCGATTGCTGCCATGAATGGCTCTACGACTTTTCCTGTTCCACCAAACAAGCGGTAGGTTTCCTGCATTAATAACGGACGTAGTCTCTTTCCCCCTGCCTGAAAGGAATAATTCATCGCCGTAAAGATAGTCTTCTGGAAGCCTTCTTCTGCCGGTGCATATGTGTATATAATATTCTGTACTTCCTTTGTATGAAGTTCTAATTTATTCTTTTCCACTGTTCTCTCCACTCAATACGATCATTTCTTTTTCAACATCACACAGATCATCCTTACATGCCTGAACAAGCTGTACGCCCTCTGCGTAAGCTGCCAGACTATCCTTTAACGATGTCGCAGGATTCTCTAAGACAGCCGTGATTGCTTCTATTTTCTTCAGGGATTCCTCGATCGAGAAATCCTTCTTTTCCATCTTCTCTGCCATTTCTAATCTTCCTCTTTCACATCCGTTACTCTTGTCTCGATCAGACCATCATGAACACGGATGGTAATGTGGTCATCTTTTTCTATCTCTTTTATCGTCGTTACCGGCGTTCCGGTCTTTTCGATATATCCAAATCCATTTATAAGCTTCGCCGATGGTGACAGACCATGCAGACGTTCTGCAAGAAGCATCACCCGATGTTCGTATCTGTCGTATTTATTCTTCATAGCACGGTTTAAACGATCTGACAGATCATCCAGATAAATCTGCTGCTGTGCAAGCCTCTGCTTCGGATTCAGGATACGAAGATGCCTTTCTGCAGCCTGCAGCTTCTCCTGATATGCTGCAAGTCTCCGTTTCATCAGATAATCCATCTGTCGGCCCTGATTTATGACCTGATGGACTGTAGACATCACATCCGGGATTGCCTGCTCACAGGCGGCTGATGGTGTCGGTACTCGAAGATCTGCCGCATAATCTGCGATCGTATTATCAATCTCATGACCTGTACCGGAAATGATCGGCGTCTTTGCATGGTAGATTGCCCATGCAACGACCTCCTCATTAAACGCCCAGAGGTCTTCGATCGAGCCGCCGCCACGACCGATAATGATCGTATCTACGCCCATGTTATCCAACACTTCGATTCCATGCGCGATATCTTCTGCTGCCCCATCTCCCTGTACCTTTGCCGGATACAGGATAAGCTGGACATATGGATTTCTTCTCTTTGCGATGTTTCTGATATCCTGGATCGCCGCACCTGTCTGTGCTGTCACGACGCCTACCCGCTTCGGATATACCGGTATCGGCTTCTTGATATCGAATTCAAACAGTCCCTGTTCATACAGCTTCTGTTTCAACTGTTCATACCGCTCATAGAGATTTCCAATCCCATCCAGCTTGATCTCTTTTACATATAACTGATATCTGCCATCCCGTTCGTAGATATTCACACTTCCGTGGCAGACTACCTGCTGCCCGTTTTCCAGTTTGAAATCAAGACCGGAATATGCATAACTTTTAAACATAACAGCCATGATCGAACCGGTCTCATCCTTCAATGAAAAATAGATATGCCCGGAACTGTGATATTTGCAGTTAGAGACTTCTCCCTTCACATAAATATCACCAAGCAGATAATCACTGCTGATCAGATTCTTGATATATCCATTTACCTGTCCGACGGTATAGCTTTTCTTTGCCATATTCTCACCTAATCTGCAAGCTTTGCAAGAAGTGCATTAATGAAGCTCTTTGCTTCTACATCGCAGTATGTCTTTGCAAGCTCTACTGCTTCATTGATCGCTACCTTTACAGGAATATCTTCATCAAACTTGATCTCATATACAGCCAGTCTTAAGATAGCAAGCTCGGCTTTTCCAATTCTTCCAAGCTTCCATCCCTGTGAGATACCACTGATGGTTTCATCGATCTCAGTAATATGGGAAACAACTGCCTCTACACGATCTATGATATATGCTTTTTCTTCCTCTGTCATGGCAACAGCATCCATCTTGTTATCGTCTTCATCATAAAGGCTGGCATGCTCCAGTTCGAGCTCTGCTTCTTCTCTGATCTCTGAAACATCATTGAATTCCAGACTGAATAAAATTTTAAATACGGTTTCTCTTATCTCTCGTCTTGTCATATGTTCCTCTCTAGTTTGCGTCTGCCATGCGAACGCCGGCTACACGTATATTTACCTTGGTTACATTAAGACCTGTCATTGTCTCAATTGCCTGCTTTACTTTATCCTGAACCTGTGTTGTCACAGTCGGAATGCTATACTCATATAATACGTCAATCGCAAGATCTACTTTCACTTCACCCGGCAACAATTCTACCTTCACTCCCTTTGCCGGATTCTTCTTGCCCAAACGGCTTGCGAGTTCATTTGATAATGAGCCGGCAAGTCTTGATACGCCATCTACCTCAGTTGCAGCCAGACCTGCGATGATCGCGATTACTTCGCCCGCGATCTGTACATGTCCGATGGAATTTTCTTCTTCTATATTTTCATACGTGCTTGTATTCTCTTCACTCATTCTGTATACCTCCAGACTTCCTGTATTTGTACATATTGATTCAATATTATACCGCAATTATGAAAAACATTCAACACCCGGAATTGACGGGGAAAATTCAGAATTAGCTGCTGGTTTTGTGAAGGATATGCAGCTATGGGCTGTCGGCTGGTACTTGTATCCTATAACAACACACTTCTCTTCCTATGAACTGCACATGTCTTATCCGCACATACTCCTGTGCAAACTCGCCTGCGGCTCAAACATGCACCCGTATGTGCTGACAATGTGCACTTCATAACGGAAGCTTCGCTAATGTTGTTATAGGATACAAGTACCAGCCAGACAGATCATACCTGCATATCCATTCACTTTGTACAATAGCTAATTCCGAATTTATTCATATTCTTTGAACTATCTTATGACTTTATACTAATTTATAGTTTCCAACATAGTATCTGCATTGTTGGTGATGTTTATTTATATTTTGGCATAATATAATTAAAATGTATATCCGTTGCGATATCTTCATTTCTGACGATAATACATATTTTTACATAATAAAATACATCTTGTAACAGACACCCTTACTGTTTAGTTGTACAAAACAGGCAGGATGTTATGCACCCTGCCTGAAAAGCTTTATATTAATAATATCAATATTTCACTTTTAAATAAATCATCTGTTCATTTAATCTTCATAGTCACTGTCATAAGTTAAATTGAATATTACATTTGCAACATTTCCACTTTCTTTTGATAACTTATAATAGTAAGTATGACCCGCATGCATATATGCAGTAATTGACGCACTGGAACTTGAATCAAACCAGTCATATCTATCATTCGAACTATCCGGATCTGAGTATTCATATACATCTATACTCTTATCCAGTCCGCTTACACTTGGCACATAGAATTCATAATATCCGCTTGTTGTAGGTGTAAATTTAAGAATCGCAGGACTGACCGGAGATACTGTAATGCTCTGATTTGAACCCGTATTGACTGTGCTTATATTACTGGAAATAACAACATTTGCTGTTACCATAGTACTGTTTCCTGCAACTGTTACATATGCTGTAGCCGTATAGTCATATATGGAGTTCTTCGTCTTGCTTGTTAATACATAATTTCCATTTTTCAGGTAAAGTGTATTTCCGTATCCACAGCTCTTACCGGTAGCATCATACCAGGTTTCGAATGAAGAATCTGATACAATTGAATTATTGGAATAAATCATAACCTTGTAAAGCGGAAGCTGGATATCATAACCTGACTGGGTAGCCTGAAGCGACTGGGAGTACAGATACTTCAATGTTCCTCTGTAAGAAGCTTCAATATCATATGTACCCTGCTCTAATGTAATAGAATATGCACCTTCACTATTTGCCGATGTGCCGATATCTGAACTATAACGGCTTGCTTTATTCTGATTTGTAAATGAAATATCTGCATATGGAACTGGATTTCCATTCATATCCTTTACAATACCTGCGATTGTAACGCCCTGCTTTACATGAGCTACAACCTGTGTAGAAGTCTGAAGAGCCGGATTATTTTTATCTGTTACAACAACAGTAAATACATAATCACCGGCCATTGGAAGGGTTCCATGTAATTCTCCATCACTGTCAATCACACAATTATAGTTTGTGCCGGTTAACGCATAAGAATAACTGCCGCTTCCACCTGCAACGGTTACATACCGACTGAAATCAACGCCCTGTGCAGAGCCATACACCAGATAAGACGGTGTTGCAGCAGCATAAAGACCGCTGTCATTATATACCAGCCATGTAACGGTCTCTGTCATACGATTACCTAATTCATCATCTGTTACGATCGTAACATTATAAACACCTGCCTGAACCGGTGAACCATAGAACTGAACATAAGAATAACTGTTTGAATAGACAACCTTATATCCTACACCGGCCGGTAAACCGGAAACTGTTGCAGTTGCAAATCCATAACCACCCAGAGCATATCTGTATCCACCTGAACTGGAATCCATCTTGGTACCTACAGCCACCTTGTAGATACTTTCATCTGTATACTGGAATGCGCCCTTTGTATAATAAACTTCCTTCTCCGTACCATACTTTGGAATTGCAACCTTTACATAATGATCCTCGTACAGACCTGTCTCATCATTCAGTGTTAAAATGTAATTTACACCATCTGAAGATGATATGCTGTCGATCACACACTGTTTTCTGTATACACCTGTTGCATACTCCTTTGTATATAATACGAAATCATTTACATTAAGTGATTTTGCAGGAGAAATAGATACCTGAACAGAATGATCGTTCAAAGCAGTAAGTCCTGTAATAACTGCAGGTACTTCCTGTTTCTTCTTTACTGTTACTTTACAGACTTTTTTCTTACCGGAACCATCCTTTGCAAGTGCTGTGATCTTTACTGTACCTGCTTTGATTCCCTTTACTACACCGTTTGCTGATACAGTTGCAATCTTCTTGTTTGATGTCTTCCATACAACTGACTTGCTGCTGGCTTTTTTAGGAGCAACTGTTGCCTTCAGCTTTAAGGTCTTGCCTACTGTCAGGCTTGCCTTTGTCTTACTTAACTTGATACTTGTTACCGGCGTTCCTACCGTCACCTTGATCTTAACTGTTTTTTTCTTGTTTGCCTTAGAAATAACAGTTATCACTGCTTTTCCGTTTTTCTTAGCTGTGATCTTACCCTTTGCATTTACAGTTGCAACTTTCTTGTTACT
>ERZ791624.321-NODE-321-length-34532-cov-2.079531_pt1 | contig 34532 bp, 29 predicted proteins | sample MGYA00510058_ERZ791624 | MGnify/ENA primary metagenome ERZ791624 (study PRJEB30046, sample SAMN00715158) | human gut metagenome | study: EMG produced TPA metagenomics assembly of the A metagenome-wide association study of gut microbiota in type 2...
AGGGCTTCGGGCGGAATATTTATGCCCTTTTGAGTTTTAGCGGACAGCAATATTTGGAAATCCACTATTTCTATCGTACTGGAAACGTTGGCTACAATATATATCTTGCTACCGTAAATTGCCAGATCATTAGCCGTATCTCCCAGTCCCCGGTGATTGATCGTCTTGAAATAATTGCGTACCATTCGCTGGTTATTGAAAGAAAAACGCATCAGCGAACTGTTATTCTGATTGAACAATCCTTCGCACAACGCATAGAGTTCGGCTGTATCCGTCTCTGTCGGGTCACCTGTGATGTCCGATGAGGTGAAGGGCTTGTCCTCCATATCATCGCAAGCGTTGAGTAATAATAGCAGCGGCAGACAGAACCAGAATATATATGTCAATTTCCTTTTCACGTCCATAATATCCTTTTATAATATTAATATCTTATCTTCAACGTTGCCCTGACTGAACGGCCGGGCATGGGGAAGAACTGAACAATCTCGTAATTTTTATCCAGCAGATTCAAAACCTCTACGCTAAGAGACGTTGTAACTTTTCTTATCCGGAAGTCTCGGCCGGCTGAAATACTGTGGTCGCTGTAACTGGCCAACCGGTTTTCGGGAATGTTCTGTCCCAACGCATAACGTTTTCCCGAAAAGAGGAACGAATAAGATAAATCTATCCAGGGTGTTTCGATGCCCGCTTGTCCCGAAGCGGAGACACGGGGGGTGTAGGCTATCTGATGTTTATATGTCGATTTGTTCGAACTGGCGTCCGGAGTTGTGACATCTAATGCCCGTTGATAAGTATAGTTCCCGGAAAAATTGATACGGATACTTTCCCAGGGTTGGAGCGATAGGCTTCCTGTGGCGTCAATACCTTTGATCTCTACACTGCCCAAATTCCTCATGCTCCACACAGCAAGGTTCTTGGTCGGGTAAGCAATGATTTTGTCCGTCACTTTGTTATAATATGCGTCAACGGTTGCCGACAGGTAGGGCAGGAATGTACATACATTTCTGCTATACGTCAAACCGATATTGTATTGACGGGCATTTTCGGGTTTCAATTTGCTGTTACCCACTTCCTGATAATATAAATCATTGAAACTAGGCAAACGGAAAATATCTTTGTAGAAGAAACGGACACGAAATTCTTCATTCCGGAAAGGCTTGAATGTGGCGCTGACGTAAGGAGTTAATTTGCGGTGATTGCCTGCGCTTCCTCCCTTGTCGGCCTGCTCGTTGATAACGGTTGCCAAGGCGGAAGCAGATAGAGTGAACCATTCGTTGACGTATTTTCCGGCAATGGCTGTCAACCACGAATAGCGTGTGGGATGTGCAAAGTCTGCCATGTTGGCATTCATCGTGTTGATACTGCCGTCGGTAGACAATGAAAACGAAAGATTGTTCAGCAGCCTGTATAACACGGAGGCGGAAAGATAGTATTCCTGCTGGTAATAGCTGTTCTCTGTTTTGCCTTCATTGTTTTTGATAGCAGGGTCCAGATAATGCTGGTAACTCCAGTTCCATTTGGCAGAAGTCCGGAATACCCATTGCCGGCTGAATTCCTTTTTATATTGGCTTTGTATAAATGCATTTTTGTCCCAGAGGTGCTGTGCGGAAAAGTCGTTATATAGCGTGGTCGCTTTCGGCAATCCCCTGGAAGACTGGAAGTAGTAAGCTTTTAGCCGCCATTGCTCTTTGTTGGAGAAGTTGCCGTAAAGCCCGGCTTCGGCACGGAACGTTTCGACATCCGTGTTCTTCCGTTTTTCACGTGAAGTCAGGTCGTCTGCTGCGTTTCCATAACGTAGCGTGTACGGATATTGTCCGTCTGACGACATCCATTCACCGTTCGCCGAAACTGTCCATTGGGGGCTGAGTTGTTGTTCCAATAAGATAGAGGGATTGACAAGTCCCCACGAACCGGTTTTGAAAGCAGCGCTTATATTAGTTCGTTTCCCTTTCTCAAAGCGGGGAGTGAGCGTCTGTATGTCCAATATTCCTGCAGAAGCGAAGAAACGTGCCGGTTGGAAGATATTGTCACTCTGCCCGTTGCTCAACGAAAGTTGATCTACATTATCAAGTGAGAAACGGCCGATGTCGATCTGTCCCGTCTGACAGTCCGTTATGGCAATTCCGTCATAGCCTACGACGGTGTGCTGTGCTCCCAAACTGCGTATGGAGACAGTTTTCAGACCTCCTATGCCTCCGTAGTCTTTTACAGTCACACCGGCAAAATGCTTCACCGCATCGGACACTTGCAAGGCGTGCAGATTCTTCAGGGCTTCTTTGGAAAATAGTTGTAGAGGTGCAGTAGAACGGACCTCACGGGTCTGGTAAATATCAGAAACGGTAACCTCCGGAATAAAATAGGTATGCGTTGTATCCACTTTCTGCTGTTGTGCAAAAAGCGGTATGGATAGAAATTGGCAGCAGAATGCTGCACAGATACTCATATAAAACGTCACATATCTCATCCTTGATTTTCTGGCTGTTTTCACATTTTAAAAGTGTCCGGGCGAAATCCCTTCGACCGGACACGCTAAATAAACTTTGGCAGAGTTTATTAATTTAAACATACTTTCTCTGAATCAGAGTGATGAATGAAATGATAGACGAATTGTCCGGTTCATTAGACTCAACGCTTTTTCCTCGAAAGCAGTGAAATTGGTTGCACGGCAGGTCTTCTGACTTGTTCCTGTTGCGGGCGCCTTCCCGGAAGTTTCTTTCCAGTGGCTAAAAGTAGGTTGCTCGCAACGTAATGTGTGGAACTTACAGCAGCGGGACTGTTCAGGATTTACACCTGATTCCCTTTTAATCGCTTCCCTCGTATGTGAGAGTTGCAAACCGATGCGCGACAAAGATAGATAGTTTATTTGTTTTATGCAAGAAAGAAGAAGATTATTGATGTATCATCAGGTATTCTTCAATCGCTTGTGTGGTAGCATCTTTCAACAATACGGTTTTCTCTTTATTTAATAGGTATAAAGTAGGGATCGCTTTCAGGTCATACAGTTGTTTCTCTTTGATTGTGAATTTCTTATCATATCCGTTAATCCATTCTTTGGGAAATTCATTCAGATGTTTGCGCCAGTCATCCAACTCTTCATCGGGGTAGATAGAAAGGACGATCAGCTTCTTCTCCTTTATGAGTTGGCTGATGATAGGGGCTTGCTTTAAACCTTCGATTGTCTCCGTACAAGCGTGGCAACCGGGATTATTGATAAATAGCAGAAGATAATCGGCATTAAGCTGATAGAGGGAGCCTTGAGCGCCGGAAGCAAGGGTATAGGTGAAGTTTATAGCTTTGGTGCCTATGCGGTTCTTTTGAGCTAATTCCAACCGTGCCTTGGGGCGTACTTTTTCTATCTCTTCCAATACGGGAGAGGCTGCCATTGCTTCCAATACGGGAATATAAAATTCCTCGTTACGCATCGGAGAGTTGGGGTCATATAAGTATTTATCCGCTAAATCGGTGATGTAGGCGAATACTTTCTTGTCTACGTTTGTGCGGTCGATCGTTTTGCGTATAGCTTCCTGTGCGGTTTTGAGGGGGACATGATTCAGAATGTCGCAGTAATCCACCCACGCCTGTTCGGTTATTTCCGGATGATGAATGTAGTTGGTGTCGGCGAAGTTCACATTATCCCAGTAGTGCTTTACTAAGAACTCGGCACGTTGTTCCGGTGCTACCATTATTTGAGGGATAGCGGGCAGCGTGAAAGTCTTGATAGTGTCCTGTGACACTTCGTTTTTAGTCTGGCTTGAAGCATTCCCGCTTTTGCAGGACCAAAGGAGGAGGAAGCAGAGAATGGGAAGGATATTTAAGTTTGTTTTCATGACTTGCTGTTCTACATTTATCTGATTATTTTTCAAGTTGCAGGCAAAGATAACTCCCTTTTTATTTTATTCAAAACATTCTTCTTTTTTTGTTCGGCAGGATATTATTTGAAGTTATCAGTTAACTATAATTTCGTCGGAGGGACTTGACAAATGCTTTTTTATGTTGTATATTTGTAGACAGAGAACGTGAAATCAATAACAGAAGAATGAAAAAGTATGGAATAAAAGTAGAAAGTGGTGTAATTTTACAACAAATATAGATTGTCTCCTCCTTTTTTGATGAGGGGAAGGGCGATCAATACTGGCTAAAGGCTGCGAATTTTATAAGGTTCGCAGCCTTTTTTGTTGTATTATTTCGGATGTTTTTCTGTGAATTTTTATTTTAAAGTTTATAATAAACGGAGGGGACGTTTATAATAAACGATCATTGAATTTATTAATAACGATAAGAACGTTTATGTAGTGGAATGTTCGTTTTTTTATATAACGCTTATTCTAAGTCTCGAGATTTGTATTTTTATGGTAATAATAATTGAAGTCTTTCTCTGGTAATTTTTTCGGAACGTGTAAGCAGGCTCGAATGAGGTGATAGAAGTGATTTACTTCCTCACTACAAAGTTCCGGCATTTTGGCTGATGAATTAAAAGATGTTTGTTTGGTTGAATTATAGTTAATATATATCTGTTTTTTGCCATTAAATAATAACGACTAAAAAAATAGTCATACATTTGATTCAATTTAAAATCTTGTAAATAATGGAACTGACAAAGGCTGAAGAACAGATTCTGCACTATCTATGGAAATTAGGAGAAGCTACTGTGCAGGACATCCTTTCATGTATGGAAGAAACGGGAAGGCCTTCCCGTACCACGGTATCTACAATCATTCGTATTCTTGAGAATAAAGGAATCGTGGGGCATAAGCCGGGTTCGGGACGCGGCTACATATATTATTCGCTCATCAAGAAAGAAGAATATTCGCGCAAGCAACTATTCGGATTTATCAGTCGTTACTTTGATAATTCTTTTGCATCGTTGACTTCCTTTTTTGCTAAAGAAAGTAATTTGACGGTGGATGAACTGGACGTACTTCTTGCAGAAGCCAAGCAAAAGTTGGAAGAAGAAAAAGGAAAGGAGTAAAACGATGTGGATGTTACTTCTGAAATTGTCCGTGCTAACTACTCTTTTGTATAGTTTGTATCATTGGACAATGCGTGGGAATACCTTTTTCCTGTTCAATCGCTTTTCCTTGATTGGGGGGATTGTGTTGACGCTGGTATTACCTTTCATTCCTATCTATTACCGGACTGTGGCAATCGATTCGGCAGTTTTGTCGGAGGAGACTTTCCAAATAGGGAATGCCATAATTATAAAAATGAAGGTAAATGAAGTTACCGATATCGGAAGAATAATCACTCTTGGCTATTTTTCGGGGATTATGTTCCTTATGCTATCACGTGGCTGGAGTATTTTCCGGTTGCTGGCACATATAAGTAAAGGTATCAAAACTACCGTCTCAGGTTTTACATTAGTAGAATCTGTGGCTGTATCATCTTCCTTTTCTTTTCTCCATTATATTGTGCTTCCTCAAGGGATGAATGAAGTTGATAAACAGGTGATTCTTACCCATGAGAAGACTCATGTTCGGCAACATCATTATATAGACTTGTTCTTGGGAGATATTTTCTGTATCATTCAGTGGTTCAATCCTTTTGCGTGGTTTTATAAGCGCGATATGATAGAGAATCATGAGTTTTTGGCAGATAGGGCTGCAAGCCATGTGTCAGGGATGGATGTTTATAAGGATACACTTACCCGTTATTGGCTGTATGGCAGCATGAAAAGTCTGGTGAATCCTTTTGCATATTCCACCAGACTGATGCGGCTCTCCATGTTGAAAAAGCCTTCTTCATTAACGGTTCACAAGTGTTGGTTGGTGTGTCTTTTGCCTTTGCTGGCTCTTTATGCCTGGGCATTTGCCGAACCACGGGATGTTATATCTGAGGCGGAGCGGGAGGTAACGGTGACGGGAATAGTTACTGATGAAGAAGGCAATCATGTGATTGCTGCATCTGTACTTTGCCCGGAAAAAGGCATAGGAACGATCAGTGATGCAGATGGCCGTTATGTAGTGACGATTGGAAAGAATGACACGATCCATATTCAGATGTCTGGATACCAAAGCCGAAAGGTCTGCATCGGCAATCGTGAAATAAAGGATTGTAAAACCACTATAAATGTACAGTTAAATCATTAAAATAATAATATTTTTTGCAAACAAAATTTTGAACACTATGAGAGCATACCTGATTCTTTTTCTATGTTTGAGTTGTTATCTTGATATTTCAGCTCAGAAGCCAATCGTCATTAATCTGGCACGTACTATCGGCAAGTCTCCAAAAGAAATGATGTTGAGTGAACTGGCAGCCGATATTAAGTACATTCCACTTGAAACGACTGATGATTGCTTGATAAACAATGAGTTTTACATCATGCAATATACAGGTGAGGACATTATAACAAGCGGTATCTTCCATTTCAATAAAGAAGGAAAATTTCTGAATAGGATAGGAAGAAAAGGGCAGGGGCCTGAGGAATATTTGCAAGGATTATTTGCTTTTGGTGACTGGAAGAACAAGCTGTTGTATGTGCAGAACTGGACCTCAATGACCTGCTACACTTTTGACGGAAAGTTTGTGCGAAGTGTCCCTGCACCTAAGCAGAATATGGGGGCGGCGGGGCTGTTTGATGAAAATCATCTCCTGTATAGCAATGATATGTATTTCGCTGATAAACAAAATCCTGTCCAACTTTATTTGATAGATAGCCGGACCGGGAAGACGGCTGGTAAGTGGCGCGGGCTTTTGGAGGATAATAAGAAGTATGGTTTGATTCTGACTTCTCGGGATTTCATGTATCATTATGCCGGCCAGTTATACTTTAAACCAGCATTGGAGAATGTAATATATAAAATGGTATCTCCCAAAAAGCGTCAACTGGCATATAAGTTTGATTGTTCGGGGAAGGACATCGACGTTTCGGTTAACGAAGCTGATCCGAATAAGAGATTTCAATTCTTGTCCGTTTATTGGGTGAAAGAGACTGATAAATATCTGTTTGTCAATTATGGTATGAGAGAAATCTCGCGGTTAGGAATATATGATAAGGCGAAAGGAACCTTTACTAATATAGTGATAAAAGATAATTTAGCGGGTGGCTATGACATTCATCCGGCGTGGACGAGCGATGACAAACATTTGATCATGACTTATTTTCCCATAGGGATATTGAAGGAGAAACGTTGTTCGGAAAGTTTACTGCCTGAGAGGAAAAAGGAGTTGGATGAATTGGCAAAAAATATAAAGGAGGATGATAATCCTGTGGTGGTTGCAGTTACGCTGAAGTAATATGTGTGTTTATACTGGAGAAAGATTACTTCTCTTTCCCCAGTGTAAACACGAATTCCAGTCCACCGCTTTGACTGCTTTTGGCGGAGATATTGCCGCCATGAATAATCACGGCATTTTTTACGATAGCCAGCCCCAAACCGGTACCGCCCAGTTTGCGTGAGCGACCTTTATCTACCCGGTAGAAACGCTCGAATAAACGGTTCAGGTGTTCGGCCGGTACGCCTACGCCCGTATCGGAGAAACTGAAATAGTAGAAGTTCTCGTCCTCACGGAAACAGTTGATGTTGATTTGAATATTCGTTCCGGCGTAAGCAATCGCATTATCCATTAAATTGCGGAAAATGGAGTAGAGTAGGGAGTAATTACCCTTGATCTGTATTCCCTTCTTTAATGAGTCGACGATAGTGATATGTTTTTCTTCCAATTCCAAAGCAACTTCGTTGATGATGTTACCTACCAATACACTGATGTCCACCCGTTCCATGTCGATCATGTTGGCGGCTTCGTCCATGCGCGTCAATACAGATATGTCACGCAACAGCCGGCTCAGACGATTACTTTGTGCATAACAACGTTCAAGGAAAGTGTTCATTTTCTCCCGTGAAATATTATCATTGTTGACGATTGTTTCCAGATACCCTTGGATACTGCTGACAGGTGTTTCAATTCGTGGGCAATGTTCTGCGTCAGTTGGCGTTTCAGGCGCACCTGTTCTTCTTCCTGAGTGACATCGTTGATAGAAATCTCGAAACTGGCATCTTGGAAGATAATACATTCTACGATAAATGTACGTCCGTTCTTATTAATAGTAATAGACATCCGCTTCTCATCTTTACTGAGCGAACGTTGTTGCTGGTTCTTGTTTATAAAATGGATAATCTCTTTCAGCTCACTGATTGCAAAGACCTCTTCCGTCGTTTCCAGGTTAGAGTCGGAAATCAGATTGCTGTATTGGGTAAAGAGATTGTTGACCAGAATCTCTTTTTTGTCTTTCGTGAATATCCCTAGTCCCTCGTGCGAAATCTGAAGATGGGTAATCAGTTTTTCACGTTCGATATAGAGTGCTTCTTTCGTTTCGTGCAGACGTTTGTAGATCTGAATGATATGCTGTGAAATTTCTCCCAGTTCGTTGTGCGGAAAGGCTGACTGCATCGCCATTTCGATAGGCTCATTCCGGTCGGCACGCATGGCAAACTCGCGGAGTTGGCTGATCGAAGTTCCCAGCTTATTGGTGAATTTATAGAAAATAATCATCAGCAATAAAGAAACAATCACGGTGAACCACAGGTAATGCGGGTCTGCTTTCAGGTTATTGATTAAGCTGACATTATACGGCAACGCCGACCGGACAATATAATCCCCGTAACGTGTGGCGGAGTAAAAATAAGGAAGTCCGGTGGTTTCGGAAGTACGGCGTACATCGAATCCGTTTCCTTCTTTCAAGGCTCTCTGCACTTCGGGACGGTCGCGGTGGTTTTCGTGTTTTATTTCTTGCGTCTTATAACTGTCATAAATGACATTTCCCTGCAAATCAATCAGCGTCACACGCAAATCCTTCAATGCATGGTCACGGATATATTTGTCGGTAGTTTCTTCGATAGCTGGACTATCGTTCAGTTGTTCGTACAGCCGGCTGTTATAGTCTTGTAACTGTGTATTCAGCAGTTCGACTTTATATTCCCTTTCCCGTTGGTACTGATAGGCGATGAAACAGATCGCGAATACCAGGAACAACGAAATGACCGAAAGAAAGAGTTTCCGGCTGAAAGAGAGGAAATGTTTTTGATTGACAGGTAGGTTCATAATCAATAATTATTCTGCTTCGAAACAGTATCCGTATCCGAGGCGGGTGACAATGCATTTGCCGTATTCGCCTATCTTTTTCCGCAAGCGGGTGATATTTACGTCGATAGTACGGTCGAGCACGTAAACTTCATCGCTCCAGATGCGGGTGAGGATATCTTCGCGTGAAAATACACGTCCTTTGTTCTGTACCAATAGAAGCAATATTTCAAATTCTTTTTTAGTAAGCTGCACTTCTTCGCCGTCGATACTAACCTTTTTCTTGGTAATATCAATGACCAATGACTGATAGACGAGCCGTTCGGGGGCTCTTTCCGTTTCCGCTGTTGCGGTACGCCGGAGTACGGCCTTCACACGTGCGATCACTTCACGCAGGGAGAAAGGCTTGGAAATATAATCATCCGCTCCCAGGTTAAAGCCTGTGACCGTATCGTTTTCCGTATCTTTGGCTGTGATAAAGATAATGGGCACTTTAGCTGTTTTCTTGTCTTTTTTCAACATATTCGCCATTTTGAAGCCGGAGATTTCTCCCATCATTACATCGAGGAGAATCAGGTGATAACTGCTGATGTCCATTTTTAGCGCTTCTTCGGCAGAATTGGCGGTATCCACTTCATAACCTTCGTTTTCAAGATTGAATTTCAGAATCTCACAGAGGTCTTCTTCATCGTCGACAACTAAAATACGGGTTTCGTTCATAAGATATATGTATTAATGTGATATGACAAAGTTAGTCTTTTTTTTATTTCGGGACAAAGATGAGGAGACTTTGTTACGGGCGGATGAAACAAATATTACAATCGTATTACATTCGGCGGAATACGGCTGTTCGGACGAAATTTAATAGTTTTTATTGGCCGGGGGAGGAAAAAACGTTTGTTATTTGTTATCTTTGTTAGAGAAATAGAATAGCAATAGATTAAAATACAACTTGCAAGCAATGATAAAATTTGACTTGAAAAATCACAGGCGCGAAGTGGTAGGGGCGATCATCGTCCTTTTCCTTCTGATAGGAGGGATTTCCGTTTTTAAATACACCTCTTTCAATTCCGGTTTCGAGATTGTTGATGATCTGGGAGGGAATATCTTTCCTTCCGCCATACTGTCGGTAGCCACCACGGATGCGCAAGTAATCACGCCTTCGGACTCTATGTATCTGGGAAATCCGAAGTCATGTATTGCCGTGCGGTGAAATCAAGAACCGCTTATAGCCGTGTGCGTATCGAGGTGGCGGAGACGCCTTTCTTCTCCCGTTCCGTGTCGGAGTTCGTTCTCAATAAACCGCGGACTGAGTATACCATTTATCCTGATATAATCTGGAATTATGAAGCATTGAAAAATAATGTTCAAGCCGAGCCGGTCAGCGTAGCCGTGAAGGTGGAAATGAACGGAGACGACTTAGGCCAGCGGGTGCGTACTTTTTCAGTACGCAGCATCAACGAGTGTCTGTTGGGATATGTGGCAAACGGAACAAAATTTTATGATACCAGTATCTTCTTTGCCGCCTATGTCAATGAAGAAAATCCTATGATTGACCAATTGCTTCGCGAAGCGTTGAATACCCGTATCGTGAATCGTTTTCTGGGATACCAGAGTCAGGCGAAAGGTGTGGTAGACAAGCAAGTCTATGCTCTTTGGAACATCTTGCAGAAACGCAAATTCCGTTACAGTTCGGTTTCCAATACCAGCCTGTCGAGCAATGTTGTTTTCTCGCAACGGGTCCGCACGTTTGATGATGCACTGGACTCTTCACAAATCAACTGTGTGGACGGTAGTGTGTTGTTTGCGTCGTTGCTTCGTTCTATCAATATAGACCCGATTCTGGTACGTACTCCGGGACACATGTTCGTGGGGTATTATACCGACAACTCCCATAAAGACATGAACTTCCTTGAAACAACAATGATTGGGGATGTTGACTTGGATGATTTCTTCCCCGACGAGCAACTGGATTCCACCATGGTAGGTAAATCACAGAACGAAATGTCTCTGCTCACCTTCGAGAAATCCAAACAATATGCCAACAAGAAGTACAAAGAGAACGAAGAAGGTATCCATTCCGGAAAGCTGAATTATATGTTTTTGGAGATTTCCAAAGAAGTACGCAGGAAAATACAACCGATAGGGAAGTAGTGAACACTTTTTTTCGTATTTTTGCCCGAGTAATCATTTTAATGAAAAAGGATGCAAGGCAAGAAATTTATCTCTCCCGGAGCATGGTTTTCTATGAACTATCCGTCGGACTGGAATGAGTTTGAAGACGGCGAAGGCTCTTTTCTTTTCTATAATCCCGATGTATGGACGGGAAACTTTCGTATATCTGCATTTAAAGGCAATGCTACTTACGGCAGGGATGCCGTTCGGCAGGAACTGAAAGAGAATGAATCGGCTTCATTGGTGAAGGTCGGGGCATTGGAGAGTGCATATAGCAAGGAAATGTTTCAGGAGGAAGGAAACTACTATACTTCTCACCTGTGGATTACCGGTATCGGCAATATCGCTTTCGAATGTTCGTTTACCGTTCCCAAAGGCGGAAGTGTGAAGGAAGCAGAGGAGGTTATCGCCACTCTGGAGATTCGCAAGGAGGGTGAGAAATATCCGGCGGAACTTTTCCTGTCCGTCTCTCCGAGATTTATCAGATTAATGAAAGCTACGAGTGGGTGGTATCTACCGTGAAAGAGGAACTGAAGAAAGATTTTCAGGGAGTGGAAGACGACTTGGAGAAACTTCAGCAGGTGATTGACAGTGGCAAGATAGGACCGAAGAAAAAGGACGAATGGCTGGCAATCGGCATAACGGTATGCACCATTCTGGCCAACGAAGTGGAAGGCATGGAATGGAAGACTTTGATTGACGGCAACCGTGAAGCTCCTGTACTTGACTACAAGGACCGGATTATCGACCCGATGAAGATAGCTTGGAGCAAAGTAAAAGCAGGGCAGCCTTGCAATGTTATTGAAGAATATAAATCCGTGATTATTAATCACTAACCACTACCTAACTAATTACTAAACTACGTGGCAGTACCTTATTTACAAGTAGACAACCTGACCAAGTCCTTCGGTGACTTGGTTCTTTTTGAAAATATATCTTTTGGCATTGCCGAAGGCCAGCGTGTGGGACTGATCGCCAAGAACGGTACCGGAAAAACAACCTTGTTGAATGTCATCGCAGGCAAAGAAGGATATGATAACGGAAATATAGTTTTCCGTCGTGACCTTCGTGTCGATTATCTGGAGCAAGACCCGCAATATCCTGAAGAATTGACCGTCCTTGAGGCTTGTTTTCATCACGGCAACAGTACCGTGGAACTGATAAAGGAGTACGAACGTTGTATGGAAACCGATGGACATCCCGGACTGGATGAGCTTTTGGTGCGTATGGACCAGGAGGAGGCATGGGAATATGAACAGAAAGCCAAGCAAATCCTTTCCCAACTCAAAATCCGTAACTTCGACCAGAAAGTGAAGCAGCTCTCCGGCGGACAGTTGAAACGTGTCGCCTTGGCTAACGCCCTGATTACCGAACCGGACTTGTTGATTCTTGATGAGCCTACCAACCACCTTGATCTGGATATGACCGAATGGCTCGAAGAATATCTCCGCCGTACCAATCTCAGCTTGCTCATGGTGACGCACGACCGTTATTTCCTCGACCGTGTCTGCTCGGAGATTATCGAAATAGACAATCGGCAGCTTTATCAATATAAAGGGAATTATAGCTATTACCTCGAAAAACGTCAGGAACGCATCGACGCAAAAAGTGTGGAGATAGAACGTGCCAATAACCTCTATCGTACCGAACTTGACTGGATGCGCCGGATGCCGCAGGCACGCGGACATAAGGCCCGTTATCGGGAAGATGCTTTCTACGAACTTGAAAAGGTGGCGAAGCAACATATCCGCAATGATAATGTGAAACTGGAAGTAAAAGCCTCTTATATCGGCAGCAAGATATTCGAAGCCGATCATCTTTATAAGAGTTTCGGTGACTTGAAGATTCTGGATGATTTCTCTTATATTTTTGCCCGTTATGAGAAAATGGGAATTGTAGGCAACAACGGAACGGGAAAGTCTACATTTATCAAGATACTCATGGGGCAGGTACAGCCTGATAGCGGTACGGTGGATATCGGCGAAACGGTTCGTTTCGGTTATTATTCGCAGGACGGTCTCCAGTTTGACGAACAGATGAAGGTGATTGATGTGGTACAGGATATTGCCGAGGTCATAGAACTGGGCAACGGCAAGAAACTGACGGCATCCCAATTCCTTCAACATTTCCTGTTTACTCCCGAAACGCAGCATAGCTACGTTTATAAATTGAGTGGAGGTGAACGTCGCCGTCTGTATCTCTGCACGGTTCTGATGCGTAATCCCAACTTTCTGGTGCTTGACGAGCCTACCAACGACCTGGATATTATAACTTTGAACGTGCTCGAAGAATATCTTCAGAACTTCAAAGGTTGTGTCATTGTGGTGTCACACGACCGTTACTTTATGGATAAGGTAGTGGATCATTTAATGGTATTCAACGGACAGGGAGATATCCGTGACTTTCCCGGAAATTACAGTGATTACCGAGATTGGAAAGATGCGAAAGCGCAACAGGAAAAAGAGGCTGAGAAACCGCAGGAGGAGAAGACGGCCCGTGTCCGTCTGAATGATAAGCGGAAGATGAGCTTCAAAGAAAAACGTGAGTTTGAACAACTGGAAAAAGAAATAGCCGAACTGGAAACGGAGAAGGCGCAGATTGAAGAACAGCTGTGCAGCGGTACGCTCTCTGTGGACGAACTGACCGAGAAGTCAAAACGATTGCCGGAAGTGAATGACCTGATTGATGAAAAGACTATGCGCTGGTTGGAACTCAGCGAAATAGAAGGTTGAATTCCGAATAACAATAAACCCGAAAATTCTGATAACCAGATACCCCTGATAACATAAACCTTTATGACAAACCTGACCAATTATCATAGTCATTGCCTGTATTGCGACGGACGGGCTAATATGGAAGATTTTATCCGCTTTGCTATCAGCGAAGGCTTTACTTCCTATGGCATTTCTTCCCATGCCCCGTTGCCGTTCTCTACTGCATGGACAATGGAATGGGATCGGATGGATGATTACCTTTCTGAATTCTCCCGTCTCAAAGAAAAGTATGCTGATAAAATAGAATTGGCAATCGGCCTTGAAATAGATTATCTGGATGAGGACAGCAATCCTTCTTTGCCTCGTTTTCAGGATTTACCGCTTGATTACCGGATCGGTTCGGTACACATGCTGTATTCTCCGGAGCGGGAAATCGTGGATATTGATACTCCGGCAGATACTTTCCGTCAATTAATAGACAAGCATTTCGATGGTGACTTGGATTATGTGGTTCACCTTTATTATAAGAATCTGCTTCGTATGGTAGAATTAGGGGGATTTGATATTGTAGGTCATGCGGATAAGATGCACTACAATGCTTCCTGCTATCGTCCGGGGTTATTGGATGAACCGTGGTATGATACATTGGTTCGCGGATACTTCACGGCCATTGCCGAACACGGCTATATTGTAGAAATCAATACCAAGGCTTATCATGAACTGGGAACATTCTATCCTAATGAACGATATTTCACTTTCTTGAAAGAATTAGGTGTTCGGGTGCAGGTCAATAGTGATGCTCACTATCCGGAAAGGATAAATAATGCTCGTGCCGAAGCTCTGGCTGCTTTGAAGAAGGCAGGTTTCACTTCGGTAGTAGAGTGGCATGATAGAAAATGGGAGGACACGGGAATATCAGTTCCTCGGTGACCGGTTATTTATTTGTAAGTTGGAGTGCAAAAGATTCGTGAGACACGATTTCTTTCTTTTTTATATGAATGATATAAGTGCCTGGTTCTGAGATAGCAATCGGATTATCATTGTCTATTAGTAAATTGGTAGGATGATAAACACTTGCGTAACATAGATCATTGATGACAGCCGCTTGTGCTTTTTTGTCATTGCGGATGATATGAACGGAGCGACTGTCGAAATCGCGCACTTTTTGTTGTGTGGTGGCTGGAAGTGTCAGATATACATAAGATGCAGGTGCATCTTTACGGTGTTTTAAGTAAACTGAGAATAATTTACTTTTTAGAATTTCGGGTTTGTACATTCCCATAAAGTCTTTCCATTGTCCTTCTTTATTCTCGGTCAGAGTGATGCAAGTGTCCGCCTGCAAGATGATATATCCAGTATTATCATGGAAAATCCGTTTATTGTCATCAGACCATACTTTGCCTTTGCTGAACCGTTGGTCAATAGATGTCATAATAGTGGCTGTGCTGTCAGCATGGATGTTGCTTCCCATACATAATACATAGTTATCCGTAAATATCCAGGTTTTATTCGCCTCCAGTTTGTTACGTTTCAGCTGCATGGCAGTAATTCCGGTATTTTGGTAAGTCGTTCCTCCTACATAGGAACTGTGATTTCGTGCATCTGTTTTATTGGGATTAGGAATAGGCGCATTGCTTTCATAAGTAGTAATCCCCGGGATTCTTCTCCAATTCCAAAAAGGAAAAATGTTATGGTATTCATCTCCATGCACATACGTATACAATGCACCGTCGGCCATGTAATATCCTTTCAGGTTATCCTCGTTCACCAGTTCCGTGCCGATTACTCGTTCGGAAGCCATACGTACGGAAGCCAGCCAGGTAGGAGTACGGTGAACGGTATAGTCCGACTCCCGAAAATGTTTGTTTCCGGTGAATGAGTTGGGGACTTGTGAAAAAGAAGAATTTCGAAGAATCATTTTCTTTATTTGATCGGCAACTTCCGGTTCGCTGCTTTTCATTAATGAATGTGCGGCAAAGAGTAAACTAAATCCTTTGTCAATATCTGCGTTGCGGAATAGTTGGCGGTTAAGCGCATTTACATCCCAATATCCCCTCCAGATAATCCATTGGTAACCTTCTAGTAGCAGGGAGGTGAGAATTCTTTGTTGTTCCTGTGAAAAAGCAAGGGTAGTGCCGGTAAATAGTTCCGAATAGAAACTCATATTGCATATAAAAGACAGGCCGTAATTGCCAAACTGTTGTTGGGGCCCGTGCTGGTGAAAACTCCGTCTGCTTTGATTCCTTCTTTTTGTCCGAGAGTTATTTCAGAGGCAATAACTTTCCGTGCTTCTTTTGCCAGTTGCCAGTCATTCTGCAATAAAGCTCTGATTAGTACATTACCTGCCAGCCAAACTTTGTTCTGTCCTGTCATGCCGAAGGATGAATTCATCATTACTTTGATTGCGCCTTGTTTTTCCGGTTCGCTCATTTCTTGTTCGAACAATAGGAATGCGGGCCCGAGTGTACGTGGAATGCCGATTTGATTATACCACCAATTTTTGCATACCAGTTTTCTACTGAACCAGAAATTCATTGCTTGATGAATGGCGTTAGTCAGTCGGGCTCTTTCAGACGGTTTAAGTATCTGCTTTTTCTGGTAATGGTATTTAGTGAGTTTCAATATCCGTTCGGTATGTTTTTTCGGTTCCCACCCGGAACGTTTCGTATCTGCGTAGTTGATATCTTCCCATGAACCGTCCGTATGGAGAGTATTTATTAAATGTTTGATTTCTTTAGGGGAGATAGGATATAGTTGTTGTAACTCAATTACATTCTGGTCCGAAGCTTCCTTCTCTGGAGGGATTGTTGATAATTGCCTAAGAAGCACCTCCTTACCTTTATCTTTGCCGACAGTGGCATTTATATAGTTTCTTTTGATTAAGGCGACTGAGTCATTGAACGCTTCTTGTGCATCGAGCGTTGCATAGCTTAATAGACAAAGAAGTAACGAGAGATAAAGGTAAGAGAGTGTGATTTTCATATTTTCTATTCTAGACTGTTTTCGGATTGCTTTTCTGTATTTTATTTATTCTGTCCGTTTGCAGGCATTCGCCAGGAAAAACTCATTCAATGCATCTTCGTAATTTCCGTGAATCAGAATATGATGATTGCCCAATGGATTCTTCAGGAAATACTCGGCGGGAGTATTCATACGGATACGTACCTGTGTACGGCACATATTGATATAATTCGTGTTTTCGGATAATGTTCCCGTGGACAAGTAATATTCATCCAGACATTCGCCGCCACATTTAATAATAGTCACGTCTCCTGTTGGAAGTAAGCCTTGGATAGCAATACCTTTTTCTGTCTCGAAGTGGTTGCGGATAATGTATCTTTCCGTTTGTTTAAGGCCTATGGTACAGTGAGCCAATATAAGCTCGTTGGTGCGGGAATTAATCATGGAAGGATTCGCCATGAATCCGTCTTTTCCGGTTAATGACTTCACGGCCAGCAAAGTAAATATCGACTGAAGATCCCCTTCACAACCTGCCATTATGCCATCGTCATTCAGCAAAGATAATGCCAGACAACCGGTAGTGTCGATTTGCTCAATCAGTTTGAAACAACTGAGTGTCAACGCCTCCAACTTTTCTTCTTCGCATACTTTCTTAATAGCCCGATATAATCGCATCGCTTTGATTAAATCTTCGGGAGTTCCTTCACGGCAAGCAAGAGCTTGTGAAGCAACGGCGGCACAGGAAGCACCTACCTGTTCATCTGTGATTTGTTGAAAATGTTCATAAATTCGTTCCAATGGAATGTCTATGTATTCGATACCCCAACGGCGTTTTGCCAGAAGATAGTCAACATTGCTGGCGACCAACCAGGATGAAGGTGTTCCGATAACTCCGATGCGTTTGCCGAATAAAGAACGTTGTGCCCGGAAATTATTATAGAGTATATGTACACGTTGTATGATTGCCGGTAATTCACCGTGAAGAATTTCGCTTTTCATTCCTCTTCCGCGTAACCATGTAGATATCTCCAGAGCGGCTGCAAGTGAGTTTTGCATACCGTCGGCCAGTAAAATGGCAGGGCGGGGAAGTCGTTCGAAATGTTGGATGACCAGTCTTTCTACTCCGCCGGTAGCGATAAAAATAATCTTGAAATCATCACTCGTCAACTTGTCCATATCCTGATAATCGACAAGCTTGACAGTATAATATTTTTCGAGTTCGCTTAAAATCGCTTCATGCGAACTGCGCAGCGTGGCTTGTTTATGAAGTAGTGACGCAAATGAGATAAGGTGTATGGTCATTATGATATTGTTTTAAGTTTTCCGTATGACAAATGTATAGCTTTATTTTCAAAATCCCATAACGTTTTTAACCTTGCTAAGGTTTTTAAAGTTTTTATGTCTCTGTATTCAAATTATTGCGTACATTTGCAGCTCCAAGTAGATAAAGTAAATAGTAATTAAGTAATTTGTAGTTAAAATTATGCCAACCATATCCATTCGCGGAAACGAGATGCCTGCATCTCCTATCAGAAAACTGGCTCCTTTGGCAGACGCTGCCAAGCAACGCGGAGTTCATGTATTTCACCTGAACATCGGACAGCCTGACCTGCCCACGCCTCAGGTCGCGATTGACGCGATACGCAACATTGATCGCAAAGTGCTGGAGTACAGTCCCAGCGCAGGTTATCGTAGCTATCGCGAGAAATTAGTAGGATATTATGCAAAGTTCAATATCAATCTTACAGCAGATGATATAATCATTACGTCGGGTGGTTCGGAGGCGGTGCTTTTCTCTTTCCTTTCCTGTCTGAATCCCGGGGATGAAATTATTGTTCCGGAACCGGCTTATGCCAACTATATGGCATTTGCTATCTCTGCCGGAGCGAAGATCCGCACTATCGCCACGACTATCGAAGAGGGTTTCTCACTTCCGAAAGTGGAGAAATTTGAAGAACTGATAAATGAACGTACCAAAGCTATCCTGATTTGTAATCCGAACAATCCGACCGGTTATCTGTATACCCGTCGTGAGATGAATCAGATTCGTGACTTGGTGAAGAAATACGATTTATTCCTTTTCTCCGATGAAGTATATCGCGAATTTATCTATACCGGTTCGCCCTATATTTCTGCCTGCCATTTGGAAGGCATCGAGAATAATGTGGTTCTGATTGACTCCGTTTCGAAACGTTATTCGGAATGTGGAATCCGTATCGGTGCGCTGATTACCAAGAACAAAGAGATACGTGACGCTGTTATGAAGTTCTGTCAGGCTCGTTTGAGTCCCCCTTTGATCGGACAGATTGCTGCCGAGGCTTCATTGGATGCTCCGGAAGAATATTCACGTGAGACCTATGATGAATATGTGGAACGTCGTAAATGCCTCATTGACGGATTGAACCGCATTCCGGGTGTTTATTCTCCGATTCCTATGGGAGCTTTCTACACGGTGGCGAAACTTCCGGTAGATGATTCGGATAAGTTCTGTGCCTGGTGTCTTTCGGACTTCGAGTACGAAGGGCAGACAGTCTTTATGGCTCCGGCTTCCGGTTTCTATACCACTCCGGGCTCCGGTATCAACGAGGTTCGTATTGCTTATGTATTGAAAAAAGAAGACTTGACCCGTGCGCTTTTTGTCTTGCAAAAGGCTTTGGAGGCGTATCCGGGAAGAACGGAATAAAAGATGTCTCTATCACTTTTCATAGCCCGGCGTATCTATCGTGAAAGCGATGGCGGAAAGCAGGTATCACGTCCTGCGGTCCTCATTGCTATGGCGGGTATTGCTATCGGACTGGCTGTAATGATTATAGCGGTAGCGGTAGTGATCGGGTTTAAAAGTGAAGTGAGAAATAAGGTCATTGGATTTGGCTCGCATATCCAGATAACGAATCTGGATGCGGTCAATTCTTATGAGACACATCCGATTGTTGCTGGCGATAGTTTGATTGCCGCCCTTTCCGATTATCCTGAAGTGAGTCATGTACAACGTTATTCCACCAAACCGGGAATGATAAAAACAGACGACGCCTTTCAGGGAATGGTGCTGAAGGGTGTTGGACCGGAATTTGATTCCCGCTTTATGAAGGAATATCTGGTCGAAGGAGAAATTCCCGTTTTCAGTGATTCTGTATCTTCCAATCAGGTGCTTATTTCCAAGGCTTTGGCTACTAAGATGAAGTTGAAGCTAGGAGATAAAATTTATACCTATTATATACAAGATGAGGTTCGTGCCCGTCGTTTGACGATTGCCGGAATCTATCAGACTAACTTCTCCGAGTATGATAATCTTTTTTTATTGACTGATCTCAATCTGGTGAACCGCTTGAACGGTTGGCAGCGGGAGCAGGTGAGCGGAGTGGAATTGCAGGTTCGTGATTATGATAAGTTGGAAGACGTAACTTATGAAATCGCTATTGATACCGATAGTCAGCGGGATAAGTTTGGAGGCATATATTATGTACGGAATATTGAACAACTGAATCCCCAGATATTTGAATGGCTTGGCTTATTGGATATGAATGTATGGGTGATTTTGTTCTTAATGATAGGGGTTGCCGGATTTACCATGATTTCCGGTCTATTGATTATTATCATTGAACGTACTAATATGATAGGAATCCTGAAAGCGTTGGGAGCTGACAATTTCACTATTCGTAAGACGTTTCTTTGGTTCTCTGTTTTTCTTATCGGAAAAGGAATGCTTTGGGGAAACGTGATCGGTCTGGCATTCTACTTTATTCAATCTCAATTCGGAATTCTCAAACTCGACCCGGAAAGTTATTATGTCGATACAGTATCGGTCTCTTTCAATATCTGGCTTTTTCTTTTGATTAATATCGGTACATTGTTGTCGTCGGTGCTGATGTTGATCGGTCCTTCTTTCCTGATAACGAAAATCAATCCGGCAAACTCTATGCGATATGAGTAAGTCTTCCTTCCGGATATAAGTAAACAGGTTTATTATCTTCTCATAAAATCACCTTTCCCTCGGAAAAGGCGGCATAGCTTGAAATTAAGAGATTGTATCGGTTGGAGAATATCGAATATGGGCAATGAGAAATAATATTTTCTGCCTCCCCCCATTTCTTTGGCTGTCCGGTTAATCACAATAGCTTGCGTTATGTAACGAAGCAGCCATATCAATAATGCAATACCTGCTACCAGCCAATGAAAGTTGAGTATGCCGAATACGATACCTGCCATACAAGCGACATAGAATAACAGGCGGGAAAATGTTTCGAATCCCGACAGGTAACGTTGTGCTCCACGGTAGAAGCGTGCGGTAGCCATATAACTAACTTTTTCTTCCTTCCAGTCTTTGTAGCGGTAGACGGGCTGTATACGCATCGTAGCGTTGAAGTCAGTTTCTACGCGCGTATTCGTTTTGGTTACTATTTGATTAATGAACAAGTCATCTTCTCCGCGTTGCAGGTTCAGATATTTGGAATATCCTTTTTGTTTGAAGAATAATTCTTTACGGTAAGCCATGTTACGACCGATACCCATATAGGGGTTTCCGGCCAAGGCGAACCCCAGATAACGTAAAGACTGAAATAATGTATCGAATGCGATACGTTTGTGTAACCAGCCTTTGATACGGTCGTATCCGCTGTACCCCAATACGATTTGCGTTTGCGAAGTGAAGTTGCGCGCCATAAGTTTCAGCCATTGGTTACTTGCAGGCATACAGTTGGTTTCCGTAAATACAAGCCAGTCGTGCTTGCTGGCTTTGATACCTAATGTCAGAGCTAGTTTCTTGTGGCTGATATAGCGGGCGCTGTCCGGTGTAAAACTATGGTAGAGATGAGGATATTTTTCTTCCATGTATCCCAGCACATCTTCTGTTTCATCAGTGGAAGCGTCATTGATAACAATGACTTCGAACTGCGGGTAATCTTGTTCCAGAATAGCAGGCAGAATTTTACGCAGGTTATCAGCTTCATTGCGTGCACAAAGAATGACGGAAAGTGGAGGCAATTCCCGTGAGAAGTGGGTTTCCTCTTTGCGTACAGTCTTATTACGAACGTGTATCCGATTGTACAAACCGAAATAGTAAATAAGCTGAATGATAAAAAGAATACCTGCCGCCGATAAAAGAATCAGTTCGGCAGTATTGAATGTAAATGCTTCCATTGAATTTAAGTGTCGTTTTTACGCCCGCAAAAGTACGCATTTTTTCGATAGTTCCCTCATCTTGAAGGAAGGTTATTTCGCAAATCCAGATATTCTTTCTTGAACATATTCACGAAAAGGAAGAATAGCGAGAGTAATAACGGACCGAAGATGACCCCCATAAATCCGAATAACGGCAAACCGATGACAACTCCGAAAATAGTGATGAGCGGATGTGTGTCCGCCATTTTCTTTTGAAGGATAAATCGGATCAGGTTGTCGGATTGTGACACGACGATGGCTCCGTATGCAGCGAGCCCGATTGCATGGAACCAGTCTCCGCTAATAGCCAGATAAGCGGCTACGGGAAACCATACCAATGCTGTACCTACCATTGGAATAATAGTTGCGAAGCAGGTGAGGAAACCTAATAATAGTATATTGGGTGCTCCGAAAATAAGATAGCCTATCATGGCGACGCCTCCCTGAATGATAGCCAGCAGAGGAATGCCGATAGCATTGGAACGTACAATCATGTTAATCTCACGAATGACTTCCTGCGTATTTGCCTCATTAAAAGGAAGAATGTCGTTGACGTATGCTTCCATTTTTTTTCCTCCTATCAGCATAAAGTAAAGCACGAATATCATGACGAATAGATTGACTGCAAGGCTGCTAGCGCCTTCCATAATTATCTGTCCGACACGAGGGAGGATAGATACGATGAATGATAGCGTATCTTTTCCCAATACATCATAACCGGTCTTTTCTTTAATAAATTCTGCTACTTGCTGAATGGGTTCGATAAAGGTTTGCGGAGCCAGATTTATATCCTGAAGTTTGTTTACCACCAGCCAGATTGTTAATCCCAGCGGAACAAGAAACACCATAATGGTTTCTGCCGTAATCAGTAATGCACTGATGTTGCGTTTCATTTTCCGCTTTTCTGTCAGATGATTCATGTGTGTGCGTACAAGTATATACATAGTTAATGCTCCCAGTAATCCTCCCAAAAAAGGAGTGATTTGCCGGAAGATGATAACTCCCATAAATAGAATAATGACAATGAGGGAATATTTCCAGTATTGTTCTTTGATGCTCATATCGTGCGATTCGTTCGTTTATATATAATAAACACGAAAAGCACCGGAAAGGTTTGTTTTATAATGGCATATCAATATGAAAAATTGTTTTGCCGGGATTGCTTTCCTGAATGGTGAGATGCCCGTCGTGAAGGCGGATAATTTGTTTGCATAGGCTTAATCCGATACCGCTGCCTTCTGATTTGGTGGTAAAAAAAGGAATAAATATCTTTTCCTGTAATTCAGGCGGAATACCCGGGCCGTTGTCCGCAATGTCAATAGATATGTGTTCGTCTTGTAGTGCATGGATGCTGATTCTGCCTTTTTCTTTTCCTTCCAGTGCTTGCATGGAGTTTTTCAGAAGGTTGAGCAGGACTTGGGAGAGTTGGTTCTCGTCACCTTTCATATAAATCGTTTTAGGTTCGCAGGTCAGTGTGAAGATGATATTGCTTTCTTTGAAGTCGCCGGATAAGAGTTCCCGGAGATTTTGCAGGGTTGCCGTAAGTGAGAAAAGTTTCTTTTCGGGTTTTGGCAGGTAGGAGAGGTGACGGAAGGATTCGGTAAATTGCAATAAACGTTCGCTTTGTGCTTGAATGATGCGAAGTCCGCGAACTGCTTTTTCGTTGATGTCCGGATAGGTGGACAGTGTTTGTGACAGGGAGATAATGGGAGCAATGGTGTTCATTATTTCATGAGTGAGCACGTGGCTTAGTTTGTTCCACGATTCACTTTCTTTGTCGCTAAGTTCGTCACCGATATCCTGATAGATAAGAGAGTTATTGTTTTATCTTGTAGTTTCATCCGGCTTTGTGAAAGACTGAGATGCTCCTTTTTGCCTTTTTCTTGCAGTAAGGATTCTAGTTGTCGGTATCGGGTTAATTGCTGGCAGTCTAATAAGGAAAGGGCAGTGCTGTTTGCTATGATTATTTTTCCGGTAGAATCCCATGCTAATACCCCGCTGGGCACTTCTTCCAAGAGTGAGCGGTAGAAGTGTTCCTGTTTGGAATATTCTGATTGAGTTTTGGCGAGCAGGAAATTGATGCGGTTGAGAGAGCGATTCAGTTTTTCCTGTTCTTTACTAACGTTTTGTTCGGGAAAGTAAAGCATATTATCCTTGTCTTCTATGGCATCGAAAAAGACACGCAACTTTTGGTTGAATGAATTTAGTTTATTTACCAGCCTGCTGATTTGGAAGAGGGAACAGGTAATTAGTAATGTGCCTATTACAAATCCGCGTTGTGAGATGATAAGCCAGACGCCTGTTCCCGAGGTGACGAGGATAAGCATGACGTGTAGTAGTATAACCCAATAGATGTGTCGGCTGAATATCATGCTGTTCAGGGTTTGAAACGTTTTAGTTTGTTATAGAGTGTCTGACGGCTGATTCCTAATTGTTCGGCGGCGGCAGTCAGGTTGCCATTATTTTGCAGAATGGCTGTTTCAATGGCTTGCCTTTCCACTTCTTCCAAATTGGGGACAGTGCTGGTGGTTTGCGGCTTCCAGGTTTGTTTTACCAAAATGTCTTTGGGGCGTATCACGTTGCCTTCACACAAGATAACGGCTTTCTCGATAGCGTGCTGCAGTTCCCGGATATTGCCCGGCCAGTGGTAAGAGCGTAGTTTCTCTATTGTTTGCTCATGCATTCGCATTTCCGGGCGTTGGTATTTCGAAGCGAAACGGTGGAGAAAGGTTTCGACGAACAGGAGTATGTCGTTTCCTCGTTCTCGTAATGGAGGAATTTCAAGGTGGATAGTGTTGATACGGTAGAATAAATCTTCGCGGAATAATCCTTGTTTCACCATTTCCGGGATGTCTTTATTGGTGGCGGAAATGAGTCGTATATCAACGGGGACGACTTTATTACTTCCAATTCGGGTGATATTCCTGTTTTGTAGTACAGTCAGTAATTTGGCTTGTAGTGCAAGGGGAAGATTTCCAATCTCATCCATAAAAAGCGAACTGCCGCTGGCAGCTTCGAATTTTCCCGGACGGCTTTCGTAAGCGTCCGTAAAAGCTCCGCGCTCGTGACCGAAAAGCTCGCTCTCAAAAAGGGATTCACTGATAGCTCCCATGTCGATACTTGACATGGGACGAGTATTGCGTGAAGACAGGCGGTGTATTTCTCTGGCCAGCATTTCCTTTCCGGTCCCGTTTTCTCCGGTTATCAGAATATTGGCGTCGGTCCTGGCTACTTTATTGACTACCTTTATTAATTGTAGCATGGCGGGAGAATGCCCTATCAGCATTTCAGGTTTGTTCGGATTGCCGGATCCTACGATTGAGTTTTTTGATTTTGAGGAACTTTTCCTGTTCGATTTATTATTGTATGCTTCCTTTATTTTCTGAACCAGTGTCCGGTTATCCCAAGGTTTGAGAAGAAAGTCGGTAGCTCCGTTCTTCAAAGCTTTTACGGCTAGTTCCACATCTCCGTAAGCAGTTAACATTACCACAGGGAGTGCGGGGCGGATTTCGTGAATATGTTTCAGCCAGTATAGTCCTTCGTTGCCGTTATTGATACCGGCCGAAAAATTCATATCGAGAATTACGATATCAATGGAAGTGGTAGTGAGCAGTGTTGTTATTTGATTAGGATTGGCAGCTGTGCGGACTGTACTGAATTCATTTTCGAGTAAAAGTTCCAGCGAAGCCAACACACTTTTATTATCATCTACTATTAAAATAGTTCCGGTTTCCATATATGTAAGATTGGGGGGATCTGTCTGGGTTGAACGATTCTTTAAGTTTTTGGGTAAAGATATTCGTTTTTACTTTTCCCTGCAAGAGAGTGTCCAATAATTAGACGTTTTATGATACATTTCCTGAAACATGACTTTATTCTATGTTTCGTTTAAGTAATATTTATAGCCTGAACGTTGAATAATGGCTGTTTGCACGCAGGTCATGGTGGCTTTTTATTGATAACGTCCAATTTTTAGACGTTATAGTGTGTAATAATTGGACGGGAACGATAAAATAATGTATGTCATCTGTCTTGTAATCAGTGGTTTAAGTATTGTGGCATTATGTTTGCTTTTTTAATTCATATAGAACACAATTGCATATATACTGAAGAATGAGGAACATTTTCTTTTTATTGTTTTTATTGCCCGTGATTACGTATGCTCAATCTGCAATGAGTTTGGATGAATGTATCCGTTTGGCATGGAAACAGAATCCTTCTATACGGAATAGTGCCATTAACATAAAGGAAGCACGAACGGATTATGCTGCCGCTATCGGTACATTTCTTCCCCGCATAGTAGCCAACGCAGAAACAGGAAAGCGTTTCGGGCGTTCGATAGACCCGGATACCAATGGTTATACAGAAAAGACTTTTGAAGAAGGAACGATAGGTCTTGATATGACTTTGTCTTTGTTTGAAGGTTTTTCACGTATCAATCAGGTTCGTTTTCGGAAAATAAATCGGGAACGCAGCAAGTGGGAACTGAAAGACAGGCAGAATGAACTCGCCTATCAAGTGACGGATGCTTACTACAAACTGGTTTTGGAAAGAAAACTCTTGAATTTGGCTTTGGAGCAAAGCCGGTTGAGCGAACGATACCTGAAACAAACCGAGACATTTGTGGAACTGGGCTTGAAATCCATTTCCGACTTGCAAGAGGTAAAAGCCCGCAGGGAAGGGGATATATATCGTTACCAATCCCGTGCTAATAGCTGTCGGTTGTCATTACTGCATCTGGAACAGTTGATGAACTTTCAGTCGGGTGATACACTTGTCATTCAGGATACGATTGTCGAATTGAATAAACTCCCGTTGCTTTCACTCCCCTCTACGGAAACATTGTATAGACAATCGTTGGAAGTACTCCCTGCCATGCGTATGATTAGCTTAAAGCAGAAAGCTGCCCGCAAAGAATATGCAATGGCGGGCGGAGCTTTTTCTCCTTCTGTTTATGCCCGCTTTACGGTAGGTTCTAATTTCTACAACACTGCATTTTCCGCCAGGCAATTGCGGGATAATATAGGAAAATATATCGGTATCGGTATCTCTTTCCCTTTGTTGAGCGGTTTTGAACGTTTTACGAATCAAAGGAAGTTGAAATTGAACTTGTATCGCCTGAAGAATGAAGAGGAATTGGAGAAGCAACAGCTATATACTGAAATTGAGCAAACTCTTCTTTCCTACGTGCCGGCTATACGGAACATCAACAGGTATTGCAGCAATTGAGCGCGGAAACTCTGGTCTTGAAAGAATCCGAACGAAAGTGGGAAGAAGGGCTTATCTCTGTCTTTCAGTTAATGGAAGCCCGTAATCGTTTTATTTCCGCCAAAGCAGAACTGGTTCGTGTGCGCTTGCAGGTAGAAATGATGATGAAACTGGAGAAATATTACCGGGAGGGAACTTTCTTATAAAGGCAGAGTTTATATATTTTGAATAACAAAGTTGATACTTCTTTAATAACTAATTTATAATAACCCTATTTTTGATTGATTCCTTATGGATACACCTATTGAACGTAAACCCGGCATTACCCGTAAACATCTATATGTAATAGGTGGTATAGCCTTTGTTATTGCCGTTGTTTTATATTTCATATTCAGAGACACTACCTCTTCCATGACTGTGGAGAAAGAACGTCTGACGATTGCTACCGTTAACCGTGGTGAGTTTAATGACTATATTCGTGTCATTGGTCAGGTAATGCCTAATCGTATTATTTATATGGATGCCGTGGAAGGTGGACGTGTGGAAGAACGTCTAAAAGAAGAAGGTGCTATGGTGAAGGCAGGCGACGTGATTTTGCGTCTCAGTAATCCGTTACTAAATATTGGTATTATGCAGAGCGAAGCGGATCTGGCTTATCAGGAGAATGAACTTCGTAATACCCGTATTAGCATGGAGCAGGAACGCTTGCGTTTAAAACAAGAGCGTATTGGGCTAAATAAAGATCGGCTGGTGAAACAGCGCCGTTATGAGCAATACAGTCGCCTGATAAAAGAGCAACTTATTGCAGAAGAAGATTATCGACTTGCCAAAGAGGAGTATGATGCGGCTAAAGAACAGTTGGATGTCATTGACGAGCGTATTCGTCAGGATAATATTTTCCGTGAAAGTCAGGTAAACAGCTTGGACGAGAACATACGTAATATGAAACAGAGTCTCGCGCTGGTACGCGAACGAATTGAGAACCTGAAGGTGAAAGCTCCTATTGACGGGCAGGTAGGTAATCTTGATGCACAGATAGGACAATCAATAGCTGCGGGCGAGCACATTGGTCAGATCATCACTTCTGACCTGAAAGTACAAGCGCAGATTGACGAACATTACGTGGAGCGTGTTGTACCGGATTGCCGGCTGACTTTACCCGTGACGGTGTCAGTTATAAACTGGAGGTGACGAAGCCGTATCCGGAAGTAAAAGAAGGGCAGTTTCGTACCGATTTGCAGTTTACAGCCGGACGACCGGAGAATATACGTGCAGGGCAGACCTATCATATCAATCTACAATTGGGCGACCCTGCACAGGCTATTTTGGTGCCGCGTGGCGGATTTTTCCAAATAAGCGGTGGACGATGGATGTATGTTGTGGATGAAAGTGGTAAATTTGCTATTCGTCAGCCTATCCGCATCGGACGACAAAATCCGCAGTATTATGAGGTTACCGAAGGATTAAAACCTGGTGATCGGGTGATTGTATCCGGATATGAACTGTTTGGCGATAACGAGAAACTGATACTGAAATAAGTCTATGATATGATAAATTACTTTTCACAAGTGATACGTAGTCAGCGGGTTAAAAAATCTCTGACACTGATAAATATAACGGGATTGTCTGTTTGTATTGCAACAGCATTGCTTATCATACTTTACGTATGGTCGGAGTTAAGCTACGATTCATTCCACAATACCGAGCGTGTATATCGTGTTGAAAGCCGGTTGTATGAAGGCAAGACGCTGACAGATAACTGGGCGACTACAGCTTACGGCCATGCACCTGCAATGGCTCGTGAAATTGCAGGCATTGAGAAGTATGTCCGTGTAACAGCACAAGACCGCGAACAAGTGGTGAATTACTTCGACAGGAGATTTGCCGAAGCACATTATTGCTACACCGAACCTGCTTTTTTTGAGATATTTAATTTCCCGATAATTAGAGGAGATAAGACCGGGCAACTGGTGCGTCCTAATACGGTGGTACTGACCGAAAGTGCGGCAAATCGTTATTTTGATGAAGAAGACCCGATAGGGAAGGTGCTGACTTTCAGTACGCCTTCATCGCAGCAAAACTTTGAAGTTACCGGCGTGATAGCAGATATGCCTGTTCGTTCTCATCTGCAATATGATTTTCTACTTTCATATAGTACGATTCCCAAAGAGCGACAGGACATTTGGTACATTCACGGAGTTTATACCTATGTCCGCCTGATGTCCGGAAAATGTCCGGAAGAGATTGAAGAGGCTTTTCTCAATATATCCGATAAGTACAAAACTGATGCCTTGAGACATAAGACTTGGGCGGTAGAACTGATACCGCTGAAAGACATTCATCTCACTCCACAAAAAGCTTATGAGAAAGAAGTGAAAGGGAGTCGGACTGCGGTTCTTATACTATTGGTGATGTCCGTTGCCCTGCTACTGATAGGTTGGGCTAATGCCTTGAATCTGACCGTGGCACGTTTCTTGGAACGCGGACGTGAGTTCGGGTTGCGTAAGGCTTTTGGTGCTTCGCGCCGTCAGATTATTATCCAGGGACTTCTTGAATCAGGTTTCATGAATCTGTTGGCTACGCTGATAGCTCTTGGTTGGCTGGAACTTCTTTTACCCCTTGTTTATCGCTGGGCAGGGCAAAGCTTTGGGACGGATATACTTATGTTGCCTGCTTTCTGGGGAATTGTAGCCGGAGTGGTTGTTATTGGTACGTTTGTTGTAGGCTTCTATCCTTCTTGGCTGATGGTTACTATACGTCCGTCGGAAATTATGAGGGGGAAACTGTTACACGGTAAACGTGGTAACCGGATAAGGAAAGTGCTGATTGTGGTTCAGTTTCTCGCTTCTTTTGTTCTGATTACTGGCACGTTCACAGTGATTCGGCAAGTGTGTTATATGCAAAGTGAGGCTTCCGTCGATTCTCATTCACGTATGTTAGTCATTAAGTACCCCTCTTTCACCGAGGGATTGGCACTACGTCTGGAAAGTTTCACCAAGCGTCTGAAGCAACGGGCAGATGTAAGCCACGTAACCGTTTCAGGAGCTGTTCCCGGGGTGGAGGTAGCCAATTATTTTACCAATCGTCCTTATGGAAGTGACCCTTCGCAAGTGAAACTGATACAGATGTTTGCCGTAGATTATGATTATCTATCTGCCTATATGCCCGCTATGATTTGTGGGCGGTACTTCTCTGAGGACTTTGGCGGTGACCTCAACCGGATAGTGCTCAACGAGGAAGCAGTCAGGTTATTAGGTTATGAGTCGCCCGAAGCCGCATTGGGACAGCAGGTTAAAATGGAGGTGGTAGGCGAACCGCTCGAAATTATCGGAGTGGTGAAAAACTATCACCAGCAATCGCTTTCCGTGGCTTACAAACCTATTATCTTCTTTATGAAAGAGCGAGTACCATTTATTGCAACACCTTATATTTCAGTCCGCTTGACAGGCGAAGGAGAAGATAGTGCTTTGATGGAGATCGAGCAGATGTATCATGAATATTTTCCGACTTCTTTATTTTCTTATTTCTTTTTGAGTGATTTGAATACTTTCCTTTATAAATCAGACCGTAATTTCGGTTGGATATTTGCCAGTGCTTCTTTAATTGCCATATTTGTGGCATGTCTCGGTTTGTGGATTGTAACATTGTTTTCAACCTTATCGCGCTTGAAAGAAGTGGGTATCCGCAAGGTGCTCGGTGCAAATAAAAGCAGCCTGTTTTTTATCTTGACCAAGGAGCTGATGTTGCTCACTATATTGGCATCTGCAATCGGTATACCCGTATCAGCAGTGTTAATGAATGGCTGGTTGGAGACGTATGCTTTCCATATTTCGCTACCTTGGTGGATATATGCAGTCGTTTTTGCGCTGTTGATGCTGATTGCGTTCCTTACTGTTTTTCAACAAGTGTGGCGCATTATCTGCTTGAAACCGATGAGTATTTTAAAATATGAATAACTAATAAATATTGAACTGATTATGATTAAGACTGAAAAACTGACAAAACTCTTCACAACCGAAGAAGTGCAGACAAAGGCATTGAACGAAGTCACTTTACAAGTGGAACAAGGGGAGTTTGTTGCTATAATGGGTCCTTCGGGATGCGGTAAGTCAACACTGCTGAATATTTTGGGTACACTCGATTCTCCAACTTCCGGCTCTTATTTCTTTGAAGGAAAACAGGTGGATAAAATGAATGAGAACCAATTGACTGCCCTCAGGAAAGGTAATCTCGGCTTTATCTTTCAGAGTTTCAACTTGATTGACGAGCTGACCGTATGTGAGAATGTAGAATTACCCCTTATCTATATAGGCGTCAAAGCCAATGAACGTAAAGAAAGAGTAAAGAAAGTACTCGAGAAAGTAAACCTGCTGCATCGTGCCAACCATTATCCACAGCAATTGTCCGGTGGACTGCAACAGCGCGTAGCTATTGCTCGTGCCGTAGTGACGGACTGTAAATTGCTTCTCGCTGACGAACCTACCGGAAATTTGGATTCGGTGAACGGTATAGAAGTAATGGAACTATTGAGTGAACTGAATGCTCAGGGAACTACTATCATCATCGTTACCCACTCTCAACGGGATGCAATGTACGCACACCGCGTCATTCAATTATTAGACGGACAAATCGTAGCCGAAAACGTCAACCGCCCGCTGGGAAAAAATGTGTCAGCTAAAAATGAAACTGTATGATAGGAAATTACTGGAATAGTGCTTGGCGGAATCTGATGAAACGGAAAAGGTTCAGTTTCATTAATATATTCGGACTGGCGATTGGTATGGCATCGGCACTGCTGATTCTTACCTACGTGACTTTTGAATTCAGCTTTGATAAAATGCACACAAAGTATGACCATATCTACCGTGTGCAAAGTACGTTTCACGAAGGGGAAGTACTGACCGACTACTGGGCAAGCAGCTCCTTCGGATATGGTTCGGCAATGAAAGAGAACCTTGCCGGAATAGAGGATTATACCCGAATCGGCTCCCTACTCCAGCCGGAACAAATAGTGAAATACGGTGAACTGACCTTGCGGGAGAATCAGATAGCGTATGCCGAACCCAGCTTTTTTCGCCTTTTTGATTTCGAACTTTTGAAAGGCGATAAGAAAACCTGTCTCTCCATGCCGGGGCAAGTGGTAATCACCGAACGCATTGCCAGTAAATATTTCAAGGACGAAGACCCTATCGGGAAGATATTCATCTTTACCGGCGCATACGACAAGATATCGTGTGAAGTGACCGGAGTGATGAAAGAAATGCCTTCCAACTCGCATATACATTATAGTTTTCTGATTTCGTATAAATCTCTGCCTAAATATATGCAGGAATATTGGTACAAACACGAGGCTTATACCTACGTCCTGCTTGACTCTCCCGAAAGGAAAGCGGAAATAGAGAGAGAATTTCCTGTAATGGCGGAAAAGTACAAGACGGATGAAGCCTTGAAAAACAAGACATGGGGAGTCTCTTTAATCCCTCTGGCAGATATACACCTCACTCCGCAGGTAGGATACGAAGCGGAGACGAAAGGAAACCGTTCTTCTATGATTGCCTTGATTTTTGCTGCTATTGCTATTTTGGCTATTGCCTGGATAAACTATATAAACCTCACCGTAGCCCGTTCAATGGAGCGTGCCAAAGAAGTGGGAGTTAGGCGGGTAGTGGGAGCTTTCCGCAAGCAGTTGATTCATCAATTTTTGTTTGAAGCATTAGTGATGAACCTGATAGCTTTTGTACTCGCCGTTGGCTTGATAGAATTGGTTCTTCCGTACTTTAATCAATTGGTAGGCCGTACCGTTACCTTCTCCGTTTGGCTGATAGATTATTGGTGGATTTTATTGATTCTTGTTTTTATCGTCGGGATATTCCTTTCTGGATATTATCCGGCATTGGCTTTGCTGAATCGGAAACCAATTATGTTGTTGAAGGGGAAATTCTTGCATAGTAAATCCGGAGAACGGACACGGAAAGTTTTGGTTATCATTCAATATATGGCTTCAATGATATTGTTGTGCGGCACATTGATTGTCTTTGCACAGTTGAGTTTTATGCGCAGCCAGTCTTTGGGAGTTAAGACCAATCAGACATTGGTGGTCAAATTTCCTGGGCATACCGAGGGACTGAATACGAAACTGGAAGCTATGAAAAAAACGATAGCACGTCTTCCGTTGGTATATCAAGTCACTTTCTCCGGCGCTGTGCCGGGCGAGGAAGTAGCGACTTTCCTTTCCAATCGCCGTACCAATGATGCTCTGAAGCAGAATCGCCTGTATGAGATGCTTGCCTGCGACCCCGATTATGTGGATGCCTATGGATTGCAAGTTGTGGCCGGAAGAAATTTCTCGGAAGACTATGGAGATGATGTAGACAAACTGGTGATTAACGAAACGGCTGTACGTAACCTGGGCTTTACATCTAATGATGAGGCTATAGGGGAGTTGGTGAACGTTGAATGTACTGATGCCCCGATGCAGATTATCGGAGTAGTGAAAGATTATCACCAACAGGCATTGAGCAAGAATTATACACCTATCATGTTGATTCATAAAGATAAGATTGCCTGGTTACCACAACGTTATATCTCTATCGTAATGACTTCCGGTGATCCTCGTGAATTGGTATCACAGGTGCATGAGATTTGGAATCAATATTTTGCGGATTCCAGTTTCGATTACTTTTTCCTCGACCAATTCTTCGACCACCAGTATCGTCAGGATGAGGTGTTTGGTGTAATGATTGGCGCTTTTACCGGTTTGGCTATTTTCATTTCCTGTTTGGGACTTTGGGTACTGGTCATGTTTTCATGTTCCACACGTACCAAAGAAATGGGGATACGTAAAGTTCTTGGGGCTTCCCGTTGGACACTCTTCTATCAGTTGGTTAAGGGATTCTTTCTGTTAATTCTGATAGCAGTTGTTATTGCTTTGCCACTAGCTTGGTTTAGTATGAATGCCTGGTTGAGCCATTATGCTTTCCGCACAGATTTGAAAGCATGGTTCTTTATTATGCCTGTATTGCTAATGTTGTTTATCTCATTTATAACAGTAGCTTTCCAGACCATAAAGATAATAATGAGCAAACCTGCCCGCTCTTTACGATATGAATAATCTCTGAATCACTCAATAGGATATTCGTTAATATCCAATTTGATTTATGTTAAATGTTAACGAGACTATTACTTTTATTAAACCATGTTATAAGATGCGTTGCTTTACTCCGAAAATTTGGAGATATGCTGAAAGTCCGTATCTTTGCAATGTGTTTTTCATAGTATTAGATTTAAGGTTAACAA
>ERZ791624.323-NODE-323-length-34391-cov-4.147280_pt1 | contig 34391 bp, 29 predicted proteins | sample MGYA00510058_ERZ791624 | MGnify/ENA primary metagenome ERZ791624 (study PRJEB30046, sample SAMN00715158) | human gut metagenome | study: EMG produced TPA metagenomics assembly of the A metagenome-wide association study of gut microbiota in type 2...
ACCTCTTTCTGTGCCCCTCCTACCATCTATCGCTTCATGATTCAGGAGGATTTCTCTAAGTATGACCTCAGCAGTCTTGAATACTGCACCACTGCGGGAGAGGCTATGAACCCATCTGTGGCAGAAACCTTCCAGAAACTGACAGGCGTTCAGATTTATGAGGGCTTCGGACAGACAGAGACCACCATGACTCTTGGCACCTTCCCCTGGATCAAGCCAAAGCCAGGAAGCATGGGTAAGCCTAACCCACAATACGAGGTTCACATCCTTCGCCCAGACATGAGCGAATGCGAGGATGGCGAAAAAGGCGAAATTTGCATCCGCATAGGGACCAAAAACCTATCGGCCTTTTCAAATACTATTACCGTGACGAGAAACAGACAAAATCTGTATGGCATGACGGCTACTATCATACAGGCGACATGGCTTGGCGCGACGAGGAAGGCTACTTCTGGTTTGAGGGAAGAATTGACGATGTAATCAAGAGCTCAGGCTATCGCATTGGTCCCTTCGTGGTACATAATGCCCTGATTGCCCATCCTGCCGTAGTAGAGTGTGCCATTACCGGTGTACCAGACCCTATAAGAGGTATGGTGGTAAAGGCTACTGTTGTGCTCAAAGATGAGTACAAGAGTTTGGCAGGTCCCGACCTGATCAAGAAGTTGCAGGATCACGTAAAGCACGAGACTGCCCCTTATAAGTATCCTCGCATCATCGAGTTCGTAGATGAATTGCCAAAGACCATCTCAGGCAAGATTCGAAGAGTCGAAATAAGAGAGAAGGACAATAAAAAATAATATCTATCCGAGGGGTTTAGAATTGAAGGTCACAAATTCTCCTCCCAATCATATCAATACAAAATGGATAAAAGAATTGTAGTAAAAGTGGGCAGCAACGTGCTGACCCGTGAAGATGGCAAACTCGACGTAACAAGAATGTCGGCTATTGTCGACCAAATCGTATGGCTCAAGCAACAGGGCTATGAGGTCATCCTGGTTTCATCAGGAGCTGTGGCTGCAGGAAGAGCCGAACATCACGTAGAGCACCATCTTGACAGCGTAGAGCAACGCCAGTTGTTCTCAGCCATCGGTCAGGTAAAGCTTATCGGCTTATACTACGACCTCTTTCGTGAATACAAGATCAAGATTGGTCAGGTGCTTACCATGAAGGAGAACTTCGGTGCCGAGGAACAGTACAAGAATCAGGAAGCCTGTATGGAAGTCATGCTGGAGAACGGTGTTCTCCCCATCGTGAACGAAAACGATACGGTATGTATCACCGAGCTGATGTTTACTGATAATGACGAATTGTCGGGACTCATTGCGTCAATGCTCGGTATGGATGCGTTGGTTATTTTGTCGAATATCGACGGTGTTTATACAGGTAATCCAGCCGACCCGGCTTCGGAACTTATCCGCGAAATCAAACCCGAAAGCGATTTAGACGGTGAAGCGATTATAAGCAAGTCAAAGTCGCAGTACGGTCGTGGGGGTATGGAAACTAAATTCCGCATAGCCCGCAAGGTTGCTGATGAAGGGATAGCCGTTATAATAGCCAATGGAACGCGGCAGAATATTTTGGAGCATCTTATTCTTGGTGATGGCTCAGTCCCTTGCACTTTGTTTGCCCCATCCAGCCATCCTGTTTCGAGCGTTAAGAAATGGATTGCCCATAGTGAGGACTTTGCGAAAGGCGAGATACATATTAATGAAGGAGCGTTTAAGGCACTTACTTCAGGCGAGGCATCTTCGTTGCTACCTGTTGGCGTTGTTGCCGTTGAGGGAAATTTTGAGAAAGATGATATTGTCCGCATAGTTTCGCCCGACGGTAATGCTTTTGCAGTTGGCAGAACGAGTTATGATAGCGAAGAGGCTCGCGGTGCAATGGGTAAGCAGGGGCAGAAGCCTATTATACATTATGATTATCTTTGCATTGAATAGATGAGTTATGGATAGTAAGTTGAAAAAAATGTTAGAAGATGCACGGGTTGCATCACGCAAGTTGAATCTTGCAACGGATGGGGAAATCAATAAGGTTTTGCTTGCCGTTGCTGATGCTATCGAGAGTCATCTCGATGAAATGTTGGTGGCCAACGTTGAGGACTTGAATGCAATGGACCAGTCTGACCCAAAATATGACCGTTTGCGTTTGACAGAGGACCGCCTTACAGGCATTGCTTCTGATATGCGGCGCGTTGCGGAACTGCCTTCGCCACTTGGGACTGTGCTTAAAGACTGGACTCAGCCTAATGGGATGGAAATAAAAAAAATCAGCGTTCCTTTCGGAGTTATTGGCGTTATTTACGAGGCTCGCCCTAACGTAACCTTTGACGTTTTTTCACTATGTTTGAAAAGCGGAAATGTGTGCGTACTGAAAGGTGGTTCAGATGCACTTCATTCAAATGAGGCTGCAATTAAGATTATCCGTAATACTTTGAAAGAATGTGGGTTTGATGAGAATTGTGCAACGCTCTTGCCAGCAGACCATGAGGCTACAAAAGAGGTGCTTCAGGCGGTTGGATATGTTGACCTTGTTATTCCTCGCGGTAGCAGTCGCCTTATTCAGATGGTTCGCGACAATGCTCTCGTGCCGGTTATTGAAACAGGTGCTGGTATCTGTCATTGCTATTTCCACTCATCAGCCGACTTGGAAAAAGGAAAGGCAATTGTTTGTAATGCAAAGACACGACGTGTAAGTGTTTGCAATGCCCTTGACTGCCTTATTATTGATAAAGACAGGCTTGGGGATTTGGAAGAATTGCTCGCTCCAATGGTTGAAAAGCAGGTTGAAGTTTACGCTGATGCAGCCGCTTTTAATGCCCTTGATGGAAAGTATCCATTACTTCATAGGGCAACGGAAGATAATTTCGGTATGGAATATCTGGACTATAAGATGACTGTTGTGACAGTTTCTGGTATTGATGAGGCGTTGGCTCATATCGCTAAATATTCGTCAAAGCATAGCGAAAGCATTGTTGCAGAGGATAAATCAGCATGCCTGCGATTTGAAAAGGAGGTTGATGCGGCTTGTGTATATACCAATTTGCCAACTTCTTTTACTGACGGCGGTCAGTTTGGCTTTGGAGCGGAGATAGGAATATCTACTCAGAAACTTCACGCCCGTGGTCCTATGGGTTTGCCTGAATTGACAACATACAAATATTTAATTTCCGGTAACGGACAAATAAGAAATTCATAATAATGACATTAATAGCCTTGTTATTCTTGTCTGTCAGTCTTGCGATGGACTGCTTTTCTGTGTCGTTGGCGAGCGGTGTTGCGCAGCGCAGGTTGACTCTTGGCAATATCTTGAAAATGGCAGTCTTTTTTGGACTGTTTCAAGGAATTATGCCTGTGCTTGGGTGGCTTGCTGCTGCCTCGTTCAGTGATTTGATTAAGGACTATGACCATTGGATTGCATTTGGATTACTGTCATTCCTTGGAATAAAGATGATTTTGGAATGCTTTAAGGATGAAGGTGAAAAGTCGTTTGACCCGAGCAAGTTAAGTGTATTGTTGACATTATCGGTTGCAACAAGTATTGATGCACTTGCTGTTGGCTTGACTTTTGCATTTATCAGCATGAGAGTTGCAGATGTCTTTATTGCATCTGGTATTATTGCCACCGGGTCTTTCCTATTTACCCTTGCAGGAAATTTTTTAGGCTCTTATGTTGGAAAGAAATTCAAATTTCCGTTTGAGGCTGTTGGTGGAGTAGCCTTGATTTGTATCGGGTTGAAAATTCTTTTCGAACATATAGGTGTTATTTAGTTACAAATGATTAAATTTGCCTTGATTAACCAACTTAATAAAATATCGCGATGAGAACGTTAGAAGAATATATTGACCTTGCAGAGCAAGCGATGACAACAATCGCTTATCCATCAGAGCCGAATGGCTTGTATGAACCAATAGCATACGGACTTTCCAACGGGGGCAAGCGCTTGCGTCCCGCTATTCTTCTTGCGGCGTGCGAGGCTGTTGGCAAGGATTGCTTGACAGCATTGAACCAGGCGGCTGCCATTGAAATGTACCATAATTTCACTCTTTTTCATGATGACGTTATGGATAATGCCGATATTCGTAGAGGCAAGCCAACAGTTTGTGCAAAATGGGATAACAATACTGCAATCCTTTCTGGCGACACCTTGCTGACGATGGCTTCTGAAAAGGTTATTACTGGTATTGATGCTCAAAAGGCGGTTAAATTGTTGCAAATCTTCAACCGTACGGCGATTGAGGTCTATGAAGGTCAGCAGTATGACATGGAATTTGAAAATCGCACTGACGTTTCCATTGATGAGTATATTAATATGATTCGCCTCAAAACTTCGGTACTGTTGGGTGGTGCCTGCCGTATTGGTGCAGAACTTGCTGATGCTACTGAAGAGCAGAGCGAAGCACTTTATCAATTCGCTATCAATCTCGGACTTGCATTCCAGTTGCAAGATGACCTTCTTGATGTCTATGGTGATCCTGAGATTTTCGGTAAGGCTATTGGCGGGGATATAATGAACAATAAGAAGACATTCCTTTTAATCAATGCAATGCTTTTGGCAAAAGGTGATGATGCAGAGGAACTTAATTATTGGTTGCATAATCCCGAGCCGCTGCCAGGCGAAAAAATTGCTGGTGTAACCGCTATATACAACCGCCTTGGTATTGATGCAATATGCCGTGAGGCGATTGAGGACTACCATAAAAAGTCGTTGTATTATATTGAAAATTCGGGTTTGTCTAAAGAGGCTGTCGATTTCTTCATGTCGTTTGCTGAATCTCTTATGAACAGAAAGAAATGATAGATACTCATTCGCATATATATCTTGAGGAATTTGATGCCGACAGGGCAGAAGTTGTGCAACGAGCAAAATCGGCGGGGTTGAGGCATATCGTTCTGCCGAATGTTGACTTGGAGACGGTCGCTCCGATGCAAACTCTTGCGGCTGCATATCCGGGTTATATCTCAATGGCTATGGGGTTACATCCAACATCTGTTGGCGAGGATTATAAGGAGCAACTGTCTTTGACCCGAAAATTTTTAGAAGAGGGTAATTATATTGCAGTTGGAGAGGTTGGCATAGACCTATATTGGGATGCAACATTCAGAGCGGAGCAGATGGAGGCTTTCGATGAGCAGTTGCATTGGGCGGAAGATAAGTCGCTACCTGTAATTATCCATTCTCGTGATGCTTTGGAGGAAATATTGGCAGTGTTTAAGAATTATAGTGGAAAATTGCCACAATGTGTTTTTCATAGTTTTGGAGGCAGTGTTGAAGATGTCAGGCGTATTCGTGAGTTCGGGAATTTCCTTTTTGGTATTAACGGAGTCGTAACATTTAAAAATTCAAAACTTTATGAAGTACTACCCGAAATTGGCCTTGACCATATTTTACTTGAAACTGATTGTCCTTACCTAACACCTGTGCCGTATCGTGGAAAGCGTAATGAAAGTTCTTATGTGCCATATATAGCGCAGAAGATAGCAGAAACTCTGGAAATATCCGTTGATACTGTCTCAGCACAAACTGACAAAAATGCAATTTGCTTTTTCAATCTTGACACTTAGGCAGAAAATAAGGTTTTAGTCATATTATGGCCGTTTTTATGGGAAGATCATTTTTTTACTTAATCCTTTCTGTTGTTTTAATATCTTTACTTTCAGGACTTTTTTCCTGTAAAAGGGAAAGTGACGTTTATTTTGCAGAACTTGATGAGTTGGTTAGAAATTCCAAGCCATACGAGCAGAATTTCCAAAGACGACTAGATAGTCTTAAATGTCAGTATCGCCTATGCCGTTCTGATTCATTGAAATTTAGAATTGCGGAAGGCATCTTTGATATGTACCGTAATTTTAGAATAGATTCGGCTCTCGTTTTTGCTGATAGCATTCGTGCTCTATCTAAGGGGATGGGCGATTATTATGTTAATCGTGCGGAAATGCATTATGCTGATGCTTTGAATAAGTTTGGCAGGCATGATGAGGCTATTCGTGTTCTTGATAATATTGAGCGGACTGATTCGGTAAGGGTTGACAATTACTTCTATTATCTATATCATACTGCATTATCTTCGCTTTTGTCAAATATCTCTAATGAGGAGGAGCGGAAGAAATATAATATGATGCTGGAGGCTTATAATGATACTTCGTTAATAATTAGCCATCAAAATTCAGAGGAGAAATTGTCAAATAGGGCGTGGCTGCTTGCAAAGCAGGGAAATAGAAAGGAGGCGTTGTCTATCCTGTTGGATTATTACAAATCTAAGGAAGAAAGCAGTGAAGTGCATTCGGGGAATATGGCATCGGTTGAGTTTCAGATTGCTAATCTTTATTTGCTTGAAAAAGATACTGTTTTGGGAATTGAGTATTTAAAACGGGCGTCTATTTCAGACCTAAAACAGTCTAAAAGGGTGTATATGTCGCTGTGGAGACTTGCAGAGGTTCTATACCAGAAAGGCGATGTTGACAGGTCTTATTTATATGTAAACAGGTCGCTTAGAGATGTTAGCGAAGGTAAGGCTCGTTATAGGATGTACGATGTTGTTAAGTATATGCCAATTATTTCAGAATCGTATGAGCAAAGTGAAGATATCGCCGATATTGGCAAATTTGTTTTCATGACTGCTATCGTTCTGATTGCGTTGATAATGGCTCTTGCCTACTGGCTCGTTAGGAGAAGAAATAGCGCCCTTGCGGCGATGCATAAGCAACTCAATGCTCGAAATGCTGAATTGATGAGGCTTGCAGGAGAGTTAAAGGAATCGAACCAGATTAAGGTAAAGTATATGGCATTGCTTTTTAATATATGTTCTGATATTATCCGTGAGAATGAGGCTTTTAAGAAGAATATGCTGCGAAAGTTGTCGGTAAGAAAACTGGCGGAAATGGAAAAGATGCTTGAAAAATCAGATGAGAATAAGGATTTTAAGAAACTTATCCAGGAATTTGATACGATTTTCCTTTCCATTTTTCCTAATTTTGTTTCCGATTTTAACAATTTGCTTCGCCCAGAAGAGAGAATTGTTTTGAAGCATGACAAATTGCTTACCCCAGAATTGAGAATATACGCCCTGATTAGATTGGGAATTACCGAGAATGCTCAGATAGCAGAGTTCTTGCACTATTCCATTCAGACTGTTTATAATTATCGCCAGAGAATGAGAAATAAGGCTCTCGTTAAAGGCAAGAGCCTTTCAGCACAGATGCAGAAGATTCTTGGCGGAGTGTAGGCTCAAAATTGTGATATTTTGCGCTGAAATACTTAACATATTGTTACTTTTTCTTGTGTTACAAAATGATTTAAAAAACTGAATAACAGATAACTATTATAATTATAAACTTACTTCATTACTTACTTGCTATTTTATTCCTTTGATAGTAGTCTTAATTTTGTGGTGCAAACCTAAATTTATAATGTTTGATAATATTTAAAGGTATATTACTTATTTAAGAATACTATAAAAAACTGAATTATGCATCACTTAAAAGTAAGTTTGTGGCAACGATGTTTGCCAGTGCTTTTTGCATTAATGATTAGCCTTTGTGCTTCTGCACAAGGAAAGATGATTCATGGTGTTGTTGTTGACAGTCAATCGGAGCCTCTGATGGGGGCCTCTGTTATTGTTAAAGGAGCAGCAACAGGTACTTCAACCGATTTGGACGGTAACTTTTCGCTTCGTGTAAACGACGGAGCAACACTTGTCGTTTCATATATCGGCTACATTACGCAGGAAGTTTCTGCGGTTGATGGTATGCGCATTATCCTTAAAGAGAATGCGGAGGTTTTGGAAGATGTTGTTGTTATTGGTTACGGTACAGTAAAGAAATCTGATGCTACTGGTTCGGTGCTCGCCGTTAAACCAGATGATTTCAATAAGGGATTGCAGACTTCAGCGCAAGATGCTCTTGTTGGCAAAATGCCGGGTGTAAGCGTTGTTTCCGGTTCTGGTGCTCCAGGTTCCGCTTCAACAATTCGTATCCGTAGCGGTGCTTCTCTGTCGGCTTCAAATGACCCTTTGATTGTTATCGACGGTGTTCCGGTTGATAACTCAACCATAGAAGGTGGCGGTAACGTTATTGGTGCCATTAACCCTAACGATATTGAAACTTTCACGGTTTTAAAAGACGCTTCTGCTACTGCAATTTACGGTTCTCGTGCTTCTAACGGCGTTATTGTTATAACTACAAAGAAAGGTGCGGATGCTGGTGTTAAGATTAATTATACTGGTGCATTCTCTGTCGGTTCTGTTGCTAAGAAACTTGACGTTCTAAGTGCAGACGAGTTCAGAGCGTTTGTCCCTACTGTAACAGGAGTTCCTGCTGATGTTAAGTTGGGAACTGTTGATACAAACTGGCAAGATGAGATTTTCCGTACAGCCCTCGGGCACGAGCATAACGTTTCTGTTTCAGGAAATATCAAGAAAACTTCTCCTTACCGAGTGTCATTGGGCTATACTGACCAACAAGGTATCATCAAGTCAAATGACTATCAGCGCGTTTCTTTCAGCGGTGGTATCTCTCCAAAACTATTTGACAACCACTTTATGGCTGATATTAACTTGAAATTATCTTACGAGCATAATGACAAGGTTGACCAGTCTGTTGTTAACAATGCGTTAAGATATGACCCTACTCGTCCTGTCAAGACTGGTAGCGCAACATCTGCAACTGATCCTGGACTTGGCTACTTTATTTGGATGAATGGCAATTCACCGATGGCTATCCAAACAGATAACCCTATGGCTCAGTTGGAATTACAGGACTATACAAATAAGATTTACCGTTCTATCGGTAATGCTAAATTCGATTATAAGATTCACGGACTTGAAGACTTGCAGGTTACATTAAACTTGGGATATGACGTTCTTGAAAGCAAGGATCGCCGTATCGTTCCGGAAAAGGCTGGTATGATGTACACTTCGAATATGAAGGATGGAACAGGTCTTGTTTACAGCGGTACTCAGAAGAAGAAAAACTATTTGCTTGATTTCTACGGTACATACGCAAAGACTTTCGCCCAGAAGCATGACTTTAGCGTTATGGCTGGTTATGGTTGGCAGCATTTCTGGAAGAGTTTCGACACAAGCAATGTTTCTCCAGAAGGTGTTGAACTTTTCAGTGCAACTCACGGCAAGTCAGAATACTATCTGCTTTCACTTTATGGTCGTTTGAACTATTCATTCGATAACAGATACTTGGTAACTGCAACATTCCGTTCTGATGCTTCTTCTCGCTTCTCTTCTGACAACCGTTGGGGTTACTTTCCTTCTGTTGCTCTCGGTTGGCGTGCTATTGAGGAAGATTTCCTAAAGGAGCAAGACGTTTTGTCTGATTTAAAGGTCCGTTTGAGTTATGGTCTTACAGGTCAGCAGGATATCCTAAATGACTATCCTTACATGTTGACTTTCATCCTCTCTAATCCAGAATCTGACTATCTTTTCGGAGACCGCTGGATAACAACAATACGCCCGAACGGTTATGATAAGGACATCAAGTGGGAAACAACTGAGACTTACAACGTTGGCGTTGATTTCGGTTTCTTGAAAAACAGAATCTTCGGTTCTGTTGACTATTACCAGCGTAACACCCGTGACCTTTTGAACACAATCAACGTTCCTTCTGGTGCTAACTTCTCTTCAATTATCACAACAAACGTTGGTGAGATGAAGAATAACGGTGTTGAATTGTCGTTGAATTTCGTTCCTGTTGATACAGACGACTGGAATTGGACAATCGGTTTCAACTATACTTGGAACGATTCTGAAATTACGAAGTTGAACGTAGCGGATTCTGATAACAGTTACGTTGAAACTGGTGCAATTTCTGGAACTGGTAAGATGGTTCAAGTTTTTAAGGTTGGCGAGCGTCCTTACACCTTCAACTTGGCAAAGCAGGCATATGATGAGAACGGCAAGCCTATCGAAGGAAAATACGTTCAGCCAGACGGCTCAATTTCATCAACAGAAACACGTTACTCAACAGGCAAGAGCGCCCTTCCAAAATCTTATTTCGGATTTAATACGCAGGTTTCATATAAGAACTGGGATTTGGCTATAAACGGTCACGGAGCGTTTGGTAACTATGTTTACAATTATGTTCAGGCAGACCAATACATTCAATCTGTATATAGCGACCAGGGCAGTTTCTCAAATATCCTTGTTTCAACTCGCGACACTGGTTTCCAGACACAACAGTTATATAGTGACTACTGGCTTGAAAAGGGTAATTTCTTCCGCATCGACAATATCACTTTGGGATACACATTCCACAAATTATGGAATAGCAGCAGTTCTCTTCGCTTGAAGTTCAGTGTTTCAAACGTTGCTCAAATAACAGGCTACAGCGGTATTGACCCTGAAATTTACAGTGGTATAGACAAGGAGGTTTATCCACGTCCAAGAACATTCACTTTAGGCGCTAACTTGAGTTTTTAATCTACCTAACAAGAAACAGTCATGAAAAAATTATTTATAAAACTAACGGCATTATTTTTTATTGGAGTGTTGATGACTTCTTGCTTTGGAGACCTTGACACAGAACCGCTTGACCCAAACCAGAAGATTCCGTCAAATGTATATAATTCAAAGGAAGGCTATGAAGGCGTTCTTGCAAAATGCTACGCTTCACTAATCTTGACCGGTCAGCAAGGCGGTGACGGTGGTAATGGAGACCTCGAAGGAGCTAATGAAGGTTATTCCGGTTATGTGCGTTTGCTCTTCTACCTTGAGGAACTTTGTACAGATAATTTTGTTATGCCGTCATCTTCAAACGGATTGCGTAAGATGCTGAATATGCAGTGGGATGCAACAAACGCTTCAGTTATAACTTGGACTTACCAGCGCCTTTACATGTCAATCGCATATTGCGATGAGATTTTGAGAGAATGTACAGAGGCAAACCTCAAAAAACGCGGTGTTTGGGAAGAGATGAAAGATGACTATAAATTCTTTATCGCTGAGGCTCGCTTTATCCGTGCTTACTGTTATGCTCAACTTTGTGACCTCTTTGGTGGTGTTCCATACGTTGATGAAAATACAGGAGTTAAGGATCTCCCTAAGCAGATGACAAGAAAGCAGACTTTCGAGTTCGCTGAAAAAGAGTTGATTGCTATTGAAAATGAGTTGAAGGCTCCAGGTGAAAACGTTTACGGACGCGTTGACAGAGTTGCCTGCTGGTTCTTGCTTTCAAGACTATACTTGAACGCGGAAACTTGGATTGGTGAGAACAGATATAACGATGCCTTGAAATATGCTAAAATGGTTATTGGCGACAGCAACTATCCTTTGGCAAAAGATTATCGCCACATTTTCCTTGCTGATAACAACACATGCAGCGAGATTATCTGGCCACTTGTTCAAGACGGTTTGAGAGCACAAAGCTCTGCAGGTACTAACTTCTATGTAAAGGCATTTGTAAACGGTCCGATGGATGAATTGTACCAAACAGGCGTTGGCTCAAAGGGTTGGGGTAACGTACGCTCAAAAACAACTCTTGTTGATGCCTTTGATGCTGATGACGTTCAATTCGACGTTAACGACACTTGGGGTAATAACAAGAAGGACAAGCGTGCTTCATTCATGACCGCATTGCCTAACCAGACTAAGGAAACTTGGGACGCAACTGGAAATATGACAAGTACATTTACTTGTGGCTATGGCTATATTAAATGGCGTAACGTTACTAAGGATGACCAGATTTGTGCATCAGGTGATACTTATTCGTCAATCGACTTCCCGCTATTCCGTACAGCAGATGCCTACCTGATGGCAGCAGAGGCTATTCTCCGCGGTGCTAACGGTTCTAAGGCTGACGCATTGGATTATGTAAATAAGGTAAGGGCTCGTGCTTATATGAGTGACGAGTATGCTGTGCCAGGTGTGCGTTCAGACGTTCCGGCAAGATTGATATGGCTCAGTTGAACCTCGACTTTATCCTTGCAGAGCGTCAGCGCGAATTGGCATCAGAATGTCAGAGAAGAACTGACTTGATACGTTTCGGCAAGTTCACTACTGGCAATAACTGGGATTGGAAGGCTGCTGAAAGAAATGGTGCAGATGTTGACAAGCATTTGGTGCTTTTCCCAATTCCGGCAAGTGAGATTACAACTAATCCTACTATTAAACAAAACATTGGATATTAATTAAAATTTTAAGATGAAAAAAGCATTAGTATTAATATCACTCTTCTTGGTTAGTCTGCCCGTTATAGGGCAGACCAGTCAGGAGGAAATCTTTGAAACAATCGAGAAGGGCGGAGGCGTTTACTACGCTTATCCAGGACCTTCCGCAAATAACAACACCCCAGCTCCAAAAGGCTATAAGCCTTTTTATATCAGTCATTACGGTCGCCATGGCTCACGCTATCTGATTAGCGGAAAGGATTATACCAGTGTGCTTGCCGTTTTTGACAAGGCTCACGCGGCTGGTGCCTTGACGGCATTGGGTGAAGACGTTAGGACAAGACTCGTTGAGGTATGTAAGGAAGGTGCAGAGACAGCAGGAGATTTGACTCCGCTTGGCAGACGCCAGCATCGCGGAATAGCCGAGAGAATGTTCCGCTCATTCCCGGAAGTCTTTGCTGACGGTGATTCTATCTCTGCTCGTTCTACCGTTGTTCCGCGTTGTGCAATGAGTATGGTTGCCTTTGGCGACAGATTGAAGGAGTTGAATCCGAAACTGAATATCCTGTACGAAATGAGTGACCGATATATGGGATATATGAATTACCATACAGACGAGTCAAACCGCTTTACAAACGGTGAGACAGGGTATCTTGCAGAAGAAATACGCAAGTATAAGGAAGAAAGAACTAACCCTGACAGACTAATTGCTTCATTATTCAGCGATGAGGATTTTATCCGTATGTCGGTGAATCCTTCATCGCTAATGTGGGGCTTATATTGGATTGCTTCAGACATGCAGAATATGGAAACAAAGCAGTCCTTCTTTGACATCTTTACAAAGGAAGAGATTTTTGACCTTTGGGAGTTCAATAATTACCGCTGGTATGCCGGAAATGCCAACCATTCAGCCGGAAAAGGCATCGTTGTTGCCAACGCAAAAAATCTGCTCCGCAACATTGTTGAAAGTGCAGATGAGGCTATTGAGAAGCATAATGTAGCGGCAACGCTACGCTTTGGCCATGACGGAAACGTTGTGCCGTTGGCGGCAATACTGCATTTGGAAGATTGTAATGTTTCAATGTCAGAGCGAACAGAAGTATATAAGCATTGGTCAGATTTCAAGATTGTTCCAATGGCTGGAAATATACAGATGATTTTCTTTGAGAAAAAAGGCGGTAGCGCCGATGATGTTTTGGTTAAGTTTATGCTTAACGAAAAAGAGGTAAAAGTGCCGGTTGAAACAGATATGTTCCCTTTCTATAAGTGGAAAGATGTAAGAAAATTCTATGTTAGTTTACTTTAGAAATTATAGATAAAAAAGATTGCTAAACAAGTGTAAAGTGCCGTATCGAAGCGATTCCGATGCGGCTCTTGCTTTAGTAATATGGGCTTTTTATTGGCAGTCCTGTATGCAGGCAATTATTACGACATATTGTTAAATTGTTTTTTGATGCAAATTTAATGTGAAATTATTTTTTGAATTAAAAAAAATATATAAATTTGCAAAGTGGGTTATGGCGTGGAAAGCAAGATAAAAATGGTATGCTTGTTTTTACAACTGCCATTTTTTACCAAAAAATGAAGATTATTACCGCGCCAGTATTATATTGCGCGATAGTTGTGTAGATTATTGTTTAAATATTAAATACATGAAAAAGTTTCTTATTCTTTCGCTTATCTTTCTTATAACGCCATTTGTAGCAATGGCAAAAAAAGATAAGGATGAAGTAATCAGTTATCAGGTAGAAGCGACCGGTGCAACTGGCGCGCAAGGTACTTATGTTGTCAAGACATGGGTTGTTACCAAAAACAAGAAAATCAGTGATGCCGAGATTGGCAAGTGTGCGGTGCATGGAGTGCTTTTCAAAGGCTTTTCCAATGCCAAGACTCGTCAGCATCAGAAACCAGTTGCAGGTTCATCTGTTGTAGAGGATCAGAATGCTGACTTTTTTAAAGCGTTTTTTGCTGACGGTGGCGAATACGCCAATTATGTTCAGGTTATCAGCAACAGTCGCTCTGTTGTTAAGGCTGGTAAGGAATATAAGGTAGGTGCAGATGTTACTGTTTTTAAGGAGCAGTTGCGAAAAGACCTTGAGCAAAAAGGAATTATTAAAGGACTAAATACAGGCTTCTAATGAAACGGTTATTGGCTTTATTTGCAGCAGTATGCCTCTGTCTTACTGCCGCAGCACAAACAAGTGATTTTGATTATGTTTTCTTGAATAACGGCTCTGTTATTAAGGGCGTTATCGAGAATGAAGTTCCGAATGTTTCAGTAACTATACGTTCTGTCAATGGTGAGGTTTATACCTATCCTGCAATAGAAGTCCGTAAAGTTGCTCATGGAAAAGATCCCAAGATTCCGGACACATCCAAAGCCAAGAATCCGCACGTTGAATATACTCACAATGAAACAGGTTTCTGGTTTGCTGCAGAATTGCAGGGCGGTTATTCTTGCCGTGTCAATAAAGGCAATGTAGGCTTGATGGAACTTGATGCCGTTATCGGTTATCGCGTTAATGAGTATTTCCGTTTTGGTGTTGGAGTCGGCGGAAGATACTATTTCAATAATGAGGAAGTGCGTTGGAGCAGTGTTGAATGGTCATTCCCAATTTACGCAAACTTCCGAGGCAATTTCATTCCTACTGAGTATAGAAAAGTGGTTCCTTACTATTCATTTGATATAGGTGGCTCTATTCGTGACGGATTTATGTTCCGACCGACTATAGGCATCAGAGTTGGTGAGCCGAGAAATGCTTTTTTGCTTGGTCTCTCTTATTTGGGTCAGTCAGTTGACAGTTATGAACTTGTACCACCATTTTGGGCGAAAAAAAGCAAGTTCATCTCGGCAATTACATTGAAGATAGGTTACGAATTCTAAAAAAACGAGTGTCATGAAATGCTTTTTGAAAATATTTTTGGCAGTAGTATTGCTGCTGAGTTTTTCCGCGTGCAGGAAAAATACAACAATATCCAGTACCAATGCGTACAGTTCCTTTGGAGCAGTTGGCGTAGGCAATGAGTTAGACGGTTCGATGACCGTTCGGGCATGGGGTAAAGGAAAAGATAAGGCAGACGCTCTTGAGCAGGCTCGTAAGAATGCTATTCACCAGGTGCTTTTTGGCGGAATCCAGCAAGGGGAAGGCACTTACAACGGCCGTCCGCTGATTTATGAGGTGAATGCACAGACTAAGTATGAATATTATTTTAACGCATTTTTTGTTGACGGTGGAGAATATACAAAGTATGCTACATTTGAGGACGAAAACCGTAAGGCGAGAATGGTTGCCAAGAGTAACGGTTTGGAAAACTGGTCAACAATTATCCGAGTAAAGAGGTCAGAGTTAAAGAGTAGATTAATAGAAGATGGAATTATTAAACCGTAAATGAATGAAAACAATTAAATATCTTTTGGCGATAATCGCCGTAATGCTGTTATTGCCAGTTGACGCTTCAGCACAAGCAAAGAAACCGACATTGATGATTTTCCCAGCCGATGTTTGGATGAATGATAATAATTATATGGAAGTTACAGAAGTGCAAGGAAGAAAGAAACGTATTCCTTTGTACGAAGAGGCATTCCAAACAGATAGGGACATCAATAACGTCGTTGCAAAAATCGGCGAGATGATGACAGAGAGGGGTATGAACCTTGAATCTCTTCCTGAAATGATGCGCACTCTTGAGCAGACATCAATGGAGGATGAATTTGTTGAGTCAAAGGCAACAGGAGCGTCAATGGCTGAATCTGCATTTGACAAGATAATGAATACAGCAAAATCGGATATTCGTATATATGTTGACTGGAAGGTAAATCAAGTAGGCCCTCGTCGCTCTGTTACCTATACCCTGACAGGTCGTGACGCATATACAGGCAAGCAGATTGCAAACGCCAGCGGAACGGGTCAGCCAACGATTTCTGCCGAGACTGCAGTTCTTTTAGAAGAGGCAGTTCTTGAAAATATGGACCAGTTTGTATCGCAATTGCAGGCTCACTTTGATGATTTGCTGACAAATGGACGTGAGATAGCCGTTCAGGTAAGAATTTTTGATGACGGCTCTGGTATGTCGTTTGAGGAAGAATATGATGGCATTGAATTGTCGGAAATCATAGATAACTGGATGAATGAGAATACAGTAAACCACAGATATTCGCTTCAGACTGCAACAGAGAACCGATTGAACTTTACTCAGGTGCGAATCCCACTATATGACGAGCGTGGAAGAGCGATGGATGCAAAGAGATTTGTTAACCAGTTGCGTAAGTATTTGCGTGCGGAGCCATATAAACTCACAACAAAGGATAGCACAAGAGGTTTGGGAATGGGTATTATTGTCATCGGAGAAAAATAAACCTAAAATTGACAAGTTATGAAAATTAGAAAAATAGCGTTAGGCGTTTTGGCAGCAATGTCTGTTTTTACTGTCTCTGCAGCGCAATGTGATATAAATTTAACCGCAGTTCCTGTCTATGAAGGAGAGGATATACCAGAGCGAGTGAGTGATATGCTTGCTACCCGCTTGATAACAGCGGCGGCAGTTCATGGTGTTGTTGGCGGAGACAACAGCCGTTTCTTTGTAACTGCAAAATTCAACCATTCATATAAGGATATTAATCCGGGCCCTCCCATCACTACGGCTATCAAGACAACGATGACTGTCTATCTTGGCGACATTATAGATAAGAAGGTTTTTGCAACAGAGTCTTTCGATATGAAGGGGGTTGGAACGAGTGATGAGCGTGCATACATTAATGCGATCAAGACTTTGAATGGAAAAAATCAGAAATTTGCTGAATTTATAGAAAAGGGTAAGTTGAAAATCGTTGACTACTATAACACTAACTATCCTCAAATCCTTGAGAAGGCGAAAAAAGCAATGGGTCTGAAGTCTTATGAAGAGGCTCTGTATTGGGCTTCTATGATACCAGAATGCTGCGACGGTTATGCTCAAGCCGCTCAGTTGACAAAGGAAATATATCAAAAATACCTTGATGAACAAGGTCAGATGCTTTTCAACAAAGCACGAGGTGCATGGGGAGCAAGTCCTGATGAAGACGGAGCGAGAGAGGCTTACTCTTATCTTACGCAAATTGACCCGCAAGCATCTTGCTACCGCCAGTCTGTCGAATTTGGTCAGATGATAGCCAAGCAGGTTAAGGCAAACTGGGATTTTGAGAATATAACAAAGTATAAGGATGCTGTTGAGATGGAAAAGGCTTATATAAAGGCTGCTCGCGATGTGGGCGTTGCTTACGGAAACCATCAGCAACCGATAACTTATAATGTGGGGTGGCTTTGGTAATACTATAATTATTATGTATAAACTTAAAATCTAAAAAGGTGAAAATTAAAAGATTAATTGTTGCGGCACTATGTGCTGCAAGCGTGAGCTTTGCTTTCGCGGAAAGTGTAGATTCTGTTCCTAAATTCAGAAGAAGTTCATTGTACACAATCCTTGTCAAGTCGGCGGCACAGGATGCAAACCTTGATAAGGAACTTACTTCTTCAGGTAATCTTGTATCTGATTTGGTAGGTGCGTTTGTTTCGGAAAAGAAGGATACGACAGAAACGGCAGGCATGTCGAAATCGCAAATAGCACAACAAGAGTTTTTGAAAGTTGAAATACCAAATCAGTTCAACGACCATAATTTGGATATTCGCGTTCTCGATTTTGATGCTATAAAGGTAACGCCAGAAGAGATTGCTGCATCTGTTGATGAAGGTACGAGCAAGAAGAAAAAAGGAGGTTTCGGCATGGCTCTTGGTAAAGGATTGCTGGCAGCAACAACAGGTGCTGATGTAGATGCAATGAAAGGGTCTAATTCCGATTCTGTTGACACCAAGTTAGGTGCAGTACTGAGAAAATTCTATGTAAGAGAAGAAATTGCGCCGAAACTTGTTGCAAAGTGGTTTGGTTATGCCGACGGCAAATATGACGAGAACTTGTTGCTTATCAAGGAGCGCGGTTTGCAGGATGCTTCAGAGGCTGCAAAGCAAGAGGCAGCAATGACGCAGCGCCACGATGCAAAATTGATGGATGCCGGTCAGGAACTTATTGATAACACTTTCGTTCTTGCAGTAAACCTTCGATACCGCTCAAATAAGGCTATTATCGCCGAGGCACAGCAGGCAGCAAATGCCGTTGGCAGTATGTTCGGCTCTTATGGGGCGATTGCTTCTCAAGCAGCAGGTGCCGTGGCGAGTGCTGCAGCGGGTAAAGGATTTGGCATACAGGTGCTTACATATCTTTACAAGTTGAATTGGGATAAGGAAAAATTAGATTTGTTCTATTCTCAATACTGGGACAAGCCGTTGGAAGAACTTGTTAAGGCTGGTATTTGTGAATTGCAGTTCATTGGAAAAGATAAGGCAAGTGCAAGAGTTGTTGCCAGCGGTTTCTCAAATAAACCGGAGTCTGAATTGATTAAAAATGCTGTTCAAAAGGCTATTGACAAGGCTATCGTTAAATTGCAAGTTAAGCACGAAGTGTTTAGAACGAAGACTCCAATCTTCCAGATTGATGAAAAGAACCGCTTTGTTTATGCTCAAATAGGCACGAAGGAAGGCGTTGAAAAGGATGACGAATATGAAATCCTTGAAGCAGTTGAGGAAGATGGCAAGACAACTTACAAAGTCGTTGGTAAGGTAAAAGCCGTTGGGGATGCTATCTGGAATAACGAGGTTGGTGCTGAAGACGAATTGAAGGAGGCAGAAGCCGAAGGTGACAAGAAAGCGCAAGAAAAACTTGCTGCGATTTCTTTGAAGGCTTCCAAGTTTGAAATCAAGAAGGGTAAAGACCTTTATCCAGGAATGCTCCTCCGCCTTTCAAAGAAAAAATAGTAAAATGATTTATATCGGTATAGTTTGTAGAAACTATACCGATATTTAAATAATCCAGTTTATGAGAAGAATATTTATAGTAATATCAATTGCAGTTTTATCGGCTCTTTCAATGTCGGCATTAGAACTGGTGCCTGATAAGAATGAAAAAGGCAAATGGGGGTATGTAGATGAGAGTGGTGTAAAGGTAATTGATTATCGTTATGACTATGCCGATTTCTTTGTTAATGGAAGGGCAAAAGTTGGGAAAGACGGGAAGTATGGCTTTATTGATGATGCAGGAAAAGAACTTATAAAGATAAAATATAACATACTTGACAAGTTCAAGGATGGCGTTTACAAAGTTGCTGCTGGAGGGAAGTATCAGGATGGTGCTTTGCTTGAGGAGAAGTATGGTTTTATTGACTATAATGGTAATGTGCTTCTTGAACCAAAGTATGAGGTAATCAGCCAGTTTAATGAAGGCGTTGCGTGGATACAGTCTGGTAACAAGTATGGTTATATAAATGAATCGTTTGTCACTGTTATTCCGTGTGAATATACCGCTATTGGAACATTTAATAAGAATGGAGTCACTTGGGTCAATAAGGGCGGCAAAATGGTTGAAGGAGAGGTATCAGGAGGTAAGTTCGGCCTCTTGAAAAAAAGTGGAGAGGTTCTTATAAAACCAGAGTATTCAGATGTTGGAGTCTTTGTCCCTTTCGTATTTAATTATTCAGAAGAGTTTTTGGAAAAACTTGATGTTTTTGAGAAGGCAGCGTACAAAGAAAGTGGCACGCACCATCTGATAAGGAAACTTACACTTTCCAAGAAACCTTTTAGTATAGTTCGCGAGGATATCCATGGGTACTATTTCTCGAAGAAATATGACGGCAGTAAGAATGGAGTAATGGATAAGAACGGAAAGGTTCTTATGGAGGAAGGAAAGTATATGCATGCCTTTTATCCGACAGAAGGCCTGATGTACGTGAAGAAAAGTTCCGACAAAATCAATTATCTTAATATAGAGACCGGGCAGTTGATTCTAAAAAATGATTTGTCAGAAGGTTGGGCTTTTCATAATGGTTTGGCAGTTGTTGGCAATAACTGTACGACAAACAGAAAGGGAATGGAGCAGTTTCGTGGTGTGTTGGTGCCACCGAGGTCCGGTTCGTGTCAATTTCTGATTGATAAGGAAGGTAAGGCAAAAACAAAATTATATACAACAATTTTCCCTTGTAAGGAAGAAGTCTATTTGACTTTAGACAAGGAAGGGGCAAACAAGTACGGAATGCTTGGCATCGACGGCAGGGAAATAGTTCCGGCAATGTATGATGTTATCAGTCCGTCAAGCAACGGATTGTTGCTTGTTAGGAAGTCGGCAGGTGGAAAATTCGGCTTTTTGGACAAGACAGGAACATTTGCTATTGCCGACATATACCAGTATGCCTTTTCTTTCAGGCATGGTCTTGCATGTGTAGAGGATTCAGAACACGGACTTTGGGGAATGATAAATCCTCAGGGTCAAACCGTTCTTGATTGCAAGTGGAAAACGATAGTCTTTCCTACCGAGGACAATCCTCAATACCTTTGGGCAGTGCCTGAAGGTTCAGAGGGGTACATTTGTGTTGACCTTAAAACAAAGCAGCCCGCTTTTGGTGGTGAGTATAAATGGATACGCAATTTTAATGCCGATGCAAAAGGCATAGCCCTTGTTGGCTTGGATGATACCCATATCGGTTGTATTGATATGACTGGCAAGGTTATTATTCCACTGGTTATGGAAAGGGGCTCTCTTGCTTTCAAGGCTTATCAGCAATTTATGGGAAGTGGCAAGTCAAAATGGGAGGAAATCGACACTTACAGATTTAAAATCTACAATAATGAAGAGCGAAATAAGAAGACCCTTTTTGATATTATAGATTCAACGTTATGGGATTATTAACCTTTAAATGATTTTAGTGATGAAAAAAAATATATTGCTACTTTTTCTGGCAGTTCTGTCTGTTTGTAATTTGTTTGCAGCAGATTTGGAGGTAAAGGATCAGCACTATCGTCGCATTTCCCTATGCAGTATGCTTGTTAAGCACAGTGAGGATAAGTTTGCGAAAGAGATTGAAGAGCAATTCTTGGTAATCCCTATTTCCGAGCAGTATAATGACCATAATTTGAGTGTCCGTGTAGTTTCAGTTGATAAGAAAGGTAAATATACTCCAAATATCCATAATTTTGTTGAAGCCAACGAAATAGCGAGCCGCCTTGTTGCAAAATGGTTTAACCGGAACATTTTGACAGGGGAGTGTGATGTTGACCTTGTCAAGGAGCGAGGACTCTATGATGCTTCGGCTTTCGATATTGAATTGTCGAAAAGAAGTCAGAGAGGTATGGCTATGCTTGCTGATGCAGGAGAGGATCTTATTGGCAGGACTTATCTGCTTGTTAATGAAATTGTTTATATAGATAAAGGGAAGCGTTCTCGAACATGGGGTGCCGTTTTGGGCGCATTGACTGCTGTTGCGGGTGCTGCAGCAGGAGTTGACACTTCAGACCTTGCTGACTTGACCGAATCAATGATTTCGTCCATTAAAGGCTTTAAAGTGAAAATCAATACGCGGCTTTATCGTCTTAATTGGAGTGAAGAGAACCAGATGTTCTTTTATAGTGAATGCTATTCAGAAGGTAAGGATTTGGCTAAAATGGAGAATTTTGAAAAAGGCCGAGGCAAATTTTCAATGACGTATGTTGGAGATGTAACCTCTAAAGGCTCAACAACATCATTTCTTGGAATTAATGAGGATCAGCCGGAATTGATGATTAGAAAGGCGTGCCAGCGTGCGATAGATGAAAATGTTGCAGATTTGCAAAAAGCATACGATGAATTCCGGATAAAAACTCCTATTGTCAGTATAGAGCCGACAATTACGGCAAAGATAGGTTTGAAAGAAGGCATAGATAAAGATTCACGCTTTGAGGTCCTTGAGGCAGAAGAAAAGGACGGAAGAATTGTTTACAAGCGGGTTGGTGTCGTTAAGCCGATTCCTACAAAGATTTGGGATAACCGCTTTATGGCAACAGAAGAAGGCGCTTACGGAGCCGAATTTGGGGCTACGACATTCGTTAAGGAAAGCGGACGGGATTTTTATCCTGGTTTGCTTCTTAGGCAGATAAATTAGTTACAGACTTAATACTTATCTTTCTTTTTGTTAATGGCTGGGGCGGGTTTTACTGCCTGCCCAGCCTTTTTTTGATGCTCTTTGCGTGGTTTGCATCTTTGTAAACCACGAGTTCAAGCGGGAGTTTATGTGATTTTGGATGGGGTTTTGTGTGGTTGTAAGGGTGTTTGTTGATTTGTTTCACGGAATATAAATGGTTATGTCTGGGATATTTACTGCGTGGAACAGTAGTTATTAACAAAATTGTTAAGTTATCAACAATTTTGACTGATTTGTTGTTTTATTTTTTGAGTTTGCAAATAAAAGTAATTCCTTTGCAGTAGAAAATTCGTTTTCCATGAGTAAGACAATCGCAATAGCAAATCAGAAAGGTGGAGTCGGCAAGACTACGACATCCATTAACTTGGCGGCATCTCTCGCTACTCTCGGTAATAAGGTATTAATCATAGATGCTGACCCTCAGGCTAACGCCACATCAGGCTTGGGCATAGATCCGAAAAAAATGACCTCTTCCATTTATGAGTGTCTTGTTGACGGCTATCCATTGCGTGGCGCGGAAAATAAGACATGTGTAGAAGGATTGGAGTTGATAGGTTCCCGCATTGACCTTGTTGGTGCGGAATTGGAATTGATTGGCAAGCCAGATAGGGAAAGGGTGCTGAAGAAATTGCTCGAAGATTTTAAGGATAATTACGATTTCATCATCATTGACTGCTCTCCTTCGTTGGGACTTATAACTGTCAATGCCCTTACAGCGGCAGATTCCGTAGTTATACCTGTTCAGGCTGAGTATTTTGCATTGGAGGGTATCAGCAAGTTGCTCAATACCATTCGCATTATCAAGTCCAAGTTAAACAAGAGTCTTGAGATAGAGGGCTTCCTTTTGACTATGTATGATGCTCGTTTGCGTCTTGCAAATCAGATTTATGAGGAATTGAAGGGGCATTTCGGCGATATGGTTTTCAACACTGTAATACCGCGTAATATCCGCCTTAGCGAGGCACCGAGCCACGGCTTGCCTGCTATCCTTTATGACCCGGAAAGCAAGGGTGCAACAAGTCACTTGCAATTGGCTAAGGAATTATTGTCAAGAAACAAATAGAATTTATGGTATCAATAAAAAGAAACGCATTGGGACGCGGGCTTGACTCGCTAATCTCAATGGATGACATACAGACAAGTGGTTCTTCGGCAATCAACGAAATTGATTTGGACCAGATTTCTCCGAATCCGGAGCAGCCACGTGCGTGGTTTGATGAGGAATCGCTTGAGGAACTTGCTTCTTCAATCCGCGAGTTGGGAATTATCCAGCCGTTGACGTTGAGGAAATTGCCGGGCGACCAGTATCAGATTATTTCCGGCGAGCGACGCTACCGTGCGGCAAAACTTGCAGGTCTGAGTTCTGTTCCAGCCTATATCCGTACAGCCAACGACAGTGAGTTGACGGAAATGGCACTTATTGAGAATATCCAGCGTGAGGACCTGAATGCTATCGAGGTTGCTTTGACTTTCAAGAAACTCATTGAGCAGTATAGCCTAACGCAGGAGCAGTTGAGCGTTAGAATAGGAAAGAAGCGCGCAACCATAGCAAATTTCCTACGCTTGATAAAATTGCCGGCAGAGGTGCAGTTGGGATTGCGTGACCGCAGGGTTGACATGGGGCATGCAAGGGCTTTGCTTGCTGTAGAAAATCCAAAATTGCAGTTAAAACTATATAATGAGATTCTCAAGAAGGGACTATCTGTCAGACAAGTAGAGGAATTGGCAAAAAAATATAACGAGGAAGAAAATGCAGAGCCGACCGAAAAGGGCGGTGGCGGAAGTATCGCCAAAGAGTATGAAATACTCAAAAAGCACTTGTCACAATCGTTTAAAACTCAGGTTCAGTTTACTTGTAACCGTCAGGGAAAAGGAAAAATTTCATTTCCTTTCAAAAATGAGGAAGAACTTGAGAAATTAATTACTATCTTTGACAAATTAAAAGGCAATCTTGATTAGAGAATGGTCAGGCAGATATTATGTTGCCTTAATATGGTAAAAGAAGTTTAACAAAATTGAAAATTTTGAGCGAATTGCATAAGTTAGGAAAAGAAATAATAAAAAACCGATTGGCATTGGTTTTGCTCTTTGTTGTTTCGTTTCCATTTTATATATTTGCTGACGCAAATGAGCCGGATAGCGTTATGAACAGCATAACTATACCCGAGCGTGCTACTCGTGTTCAAGAGCCAAAGGCAGGGGTGAATACTTTGTTCACTTCTCCTGATTCTGTTCCGGCGGATAGCATAGCCGTTCAGCCGATAATTCCTATTACGGAAGTGGCTGACAGCATTTCACTTGCCGACAGTATATCCAATGATATGTCGTTGGTTGTTGACAGTATAGCGGCTGACAGTATTCCAAAGGAGTTTTCCAAGCGTCGCAAGTTAAATCTAGACCCGTCAAGGGCAGTGTGGCTTTCAGCATTGTGTCCTGGCTTGGGGCAGATATATAATAGAAGATATTGGAAACTGCCTATTGTTGTTGGCGGTTTTGTCGGTTTGACTTATGCAACGACGTGGAATAACCGAATGTTGACGGACTATACAAAAGCGTACCGCGACATTATGGACAGTGACCCGAATACTAAAAGTTATATGGATTTCTACCCGCCTAACACACAGGAGAGTGATATTGATATGGCGTGGCTGAAGAAGTCACTGAAATCGAAAAAGAATTTCTATCGCCGTAACCGAGACTTGTGCATTATAGGTATGGTTGGGCTTTATTTGATAAATATAATAGATGCTTACGTTGATGCAACGTTGTCGCATTTTGACATATCATCGGATTTGTCGCTGGATGTAAGTCCTGCGGTTATGGGGGGACAATCTCCCGTTGACAAATCATTTGGCGTTCAGTGCGCCTTAACTTTTTAACTGTTATTATTGTAATGAAAAAATTATTGGCAATATTGCTAATTGCGGGGTCGGCTGTGACTTCATTTGCCGGTCCGTCGGTCTTGTCGATTAAGGAGTCGATAGAGGATGATGCTATCGTATATCCCGAAAGTTTCGAGACTAATACCACAGAGTTAATGAAGAACTGGTATCTTCAAAACTATATTGTTCTCGACAAGGATGCGGAGATGAAAAACGATGTGCCGACATCAAAAGAAGATTATATAGAAAGGTTGCAGGCGTTGCCGACAGTTATTGAAATGCCGTATAACAGCGTTGTGCGTTCATATATAGATATGTACACTCAGAAACGTCGTAGTCTGGTGGAGGAAATGCTTGGTTTGAGCATTTATTACAATCCGATTTTTGAGCAGGCGTTGGAGAAGGAAGGGCTTCCTTTGGAGTTGAAGTATCTCCCTGTTATTGAATCAGCATTGAACCCGGATGCTGTATCACGCGTTGGAGCAACCGGTTTGTGGCAATTTATGCTCGGAACAGGAAAGCAGATTGGCTTGACGGTAAACTCACTTGTTGATGAGCGTCGTGACCCTATCCGCTCTTCTGAAGCGGCAGCAAAGTATCTCAAGCAACTTTATAACATATATGGCGACTGGTCGCTTGCGATTGCTTCATATAACTGCGGTCCAGGTAACGTGAATAAGGCGTTACGTCGTGCTGGTGGCGGTAAGCGTGATTTTTGGGAAATATATTTCTATTTGCCGAGAGAGACAAGAGGATATGTTCCTGCCTTTATCGCTGCAAACTATGTTATGAACTATTACGAAGATCACAATATCGGCAAGGCATTGGCAAAAAGACCAGTGATGACTGATACTGTCATGGTGAATAAGTATGTTCATTTCAATCAGATATCAGAGGTGCTTAATATCCCTGTTTCTGAGTTGAGAATTCTTAATCCGCAATATAGAAAGGATATTATTCCTGGAAATATTCGTCCTTATTCGTTGACTTTGCCTTCAAAGCAGGTTTATAGTTACGTGGTTAGCGAAGACAGCATTATCAAGCATAAGGCCGAACTTTATGCTCACCGTTCAGAGGTGGAAATTACCGATGGAGCCGCTGGTACTGAGTTGACAAAGGTTGCGAAATATCACAAGGTTCGCCGTGGTGAAACTCTTGGGTCTATTGCGAGAAAGTATGGCGTTTCGGTTTCTTCATTGAAGAAGTGGAACGGTCTAAGGAAAAACTCAATCAAGCGAGGTAAGTTGCTGAAGGTTTATGTTACCCGACGAGTTCCTAAAAAAGAGGAAAAGAAGGACGAGGTTACAAAGGAAACAGTTGAAAAGACAAGCATGCAAAATGCCGATGATTCAAAAACAATTACTGTAAAGGAAAAGAGAACGGTTACAAAATATCATAAGGTTCACCGTGGCGAGTCTCTTGGAAAGATTGCTGGAAAATATGGTACAACTGTTTCCCAGTTGAAAAAATGGAATGGCTTGAAATCTAATAATATTGCAGTAGGCAAGCGACTGAAAATTTATACTGTTGAGTATGTTGAAGTCGAAAAGCCTGTTGAAGAGGAAAGTGCTACAGTAGAAGAAACTGTTGAGACAGTTTCTGAAGAAAAGGAAACTGTTGTAGAAGAAAGAACAGAAGACAAGCCAAAATATCATACAGTTAAGCGTGGAGAGTCTCTCTCTTCTATCGCAAATGATTACGGAATTACGTTAAATGAATTGCGTGAATGGAATGGATTGACTGATAATTCTATTATGGCGGGAACCCGTCTTGCCGTTGATGAATCTGTTGCTAAGCCGGCGAAAAAGAGCCATTCAGACGTGAATACTTCCACCTATACCGTTAAGCGAGGCGAGTCGCTTGGTAAGATTGCCGACAAGCATAATATGACAGTTGAAGAGTTGAAAGACCTTAATGGCTTGACAAGCAATAGCATTTATGCCGGTCAAAAACTTAAAGTTGAAGGAGATGCTGTTGAGGAGCATTCTGAGAAATCTGTTGGTAAGGCAGTTACGCACACTGTTCGCCGTGGCGAGTCTCTTGGTAAGATTGCAAATAAATACGGAGTTACAGTGAGTGACCTACGTAATTGGAATGGTATCAGCGGAAATAATATCCAAGTAGGACAGAAATTGAAAGTTTCAGGGTCAAAGAAGAATTCTTCAATGCACCGATCAAAGAGAACGCATAAAGTTCGCTCAGGCGAGAATTTGGGCGTTATTGCCGAGAAGTATGGCGTTTCCGTAACAGAACTTAAAAGGGCTAATGGAATTAAAGGTACTAAAATCAATGTTGGTCAGATGTTGAGAATACCAGATTGATTTTTATTACAGAATAACTAAAGCGTAGTCGGTATAGGATTGAGCCTGTACCGACTATTTTTTTGCTAATAGTATTTGTTAAGGGTTAAATTGTTGTAAGAAACGGTGAATTTTTTTTTATTTGATATAGAAAAGATTAACTTTGCAATAAAGCATCATAAAAAAGTAATATTATGAAACAATTCATTAACGTAAACGATATAGGTAACCTTGACCTTGCGGTTAAGGAGGCTTTTGAGATAAAGAAAGACCGTTTTGCATACAAGCACTTGGGTGAAAACAAAACCTTGCTGATGATATTCTTTAACTCATCTCTTCGTACCCGGCTAAGCACTCAGAAGGCGGCAATGAATCTGGGCATGAACGTTATCGTTCTCGATGTCAATCAAGGTGCGTGGAAATTGGAAACGGAAAGAGGCGTTATTATGGACGGTGACAAGCCCGAGCATTTGCTTGAGGCTATACCTGTTATGGGTTGCTATTGTGATGTTATAGGTGTTCGCTCTTTTGCCCGCTTTGAGAGTAAGGAGGATGATTATTCAGAGAAAATACTCACACAGTTCATAAAGTATTCAGGCAAGCCTGTGTTCAGTATGGAGGCTGCTACGCGTCACCCGTTGCAGAGTTTCGCCGACTTGATTACCATTGAGGAGTATAAGGAAAAGAAGCGTCCGAAAGTTGTGTTGACTTGGGCACCGCACCCGAAGGCTCTTCCGCAAGCCGTTCCAAACTCTTTTGCAGAGTGGATGCGTGCGGCTGATTATGATTTGGTTATTACCCATCCTCACGGCTATGAACTCGATGAGAGTTTCACAAAAGGTACTCCTATTGTCTATAATCAGGATGAGGCATTGGCAGGAGCCGACTTTGTATATGCCAAAAACTGGGCTGCATACGCAGACCCTAATTATGGCAAGGTGTTGAGCAAAGACCGCTCTTGGACTATTACTGCCGAAAAGATGTCATTGACAAATAATGCCTACTTTATGCACTGCCTGCCGGTTCGCAGAAATATGATTGTCAGTGATGACGTTATTGAAAGCGAGCGCTCTATCGTTATACCGGAGGCTGCCAATAGGGAAATTTCCGCAATGGTTGTGCTTAAACGACTTCTTGAAAATTTGTAATTCTAAAAATATGAGATTTATTCTTATTTCATTGTTGCTACTTGTCGCTGGTATAAGTCGGGCAGATGATTTCCGCACATGGGATGATGGAGCCTTGGTTTGGAGTGATTTCAGTGGCAAGTCGGTCATGAAGACAACGCCGACATATTTTAAAGGCGTACTAAAGGTTCGTACAGTAGAGCAGGATAAAGCAGACGGAGTGTTTGGCAATAATCCTGAATTTTCGACATACGCTCTTGCTATAATGGATTGCAACGTTTCTTACGCTGACAGTACCTACCGCACTTCGCAGATGCTTCGCTATCATCAGTTACAATTCGATATTCTTGAATATTATCGTCGGAGGCTTCAGGTTGAGTTGAGTTATGGTGTTGCCGGGATTGAGGCGGATACGCGTTGCAATTATTATCAGAAGTTATATAATGAGCGTATTGCCGATATTGCCAGAAAAACCGTTAATGGAAGTAATGATTACAAACTTCAGGAGGAAGAATATCTAATCCGCAAGCAGTTGGAAGAATTTTATCGTCCAAAAGTTACCAGCCTCAATCCGGGAAAGTTCAGTTACGGGTGGTACGTTGGTACGGGAATGCTTGTCCCGACTTCTGATTTGTCAGATTGCTTTAAAAATTCGTGGCTGTTTAATATCGGTCTAACCTTCGGTTACCGTCGCTTCTTTATTAAAGGTGATATATCATACGGTCAGCCAGATTTGGTGGATATCCGTAAGCCGTTGATGGGTAAGCCAATGGAATGGGCAACAAACAAATATACCAACCAGTTGTCGGGAATAGTAGCCATAGGTTATAGGGTTCTTGATACAAAGCATTTTTCTATTACACCAAATATCGGAGGCGGTTGGACTAACTATGCCTGGGACGTTGCTGATTACAAGAAAAATCCAGAGTGGGATGAGAAAAATCCAGAAACTGAGTATATCATAGCGTCTGACATAAGAAAGAATAAAATACACGACTTTAATTTTATGGTTAGTGTGGATTTTGACTGGCATTTCCATTCTGTTATTTCAGACAAGCAGGCGTTTCTTTCGGGCAGGAGAGAGCAGTATGTTTCGTCATTGAGACTTTCTCCTTACTTGATGAAGCAGAAGTATGACAAATTGGAAGGAGCTCCATCAGGTTTGCAAGTGGGCTTTACAATAACATATACAGGCATTGCCCGTGCTATTGGAATCAAATAGATGCTTTGATTGTACTTGAGTGTGTTGTTTTGATTATAAAAACCTAAAAATGCTATCATAATGCTTATAAATTTGGCAAAATAGAAAATTTGTGATAAATTTGTAAGCGTAATGATAAAATAAAATTATGGGACTTATTATTCCAGAAAAATATCACTTGAAACTACTCCCTGAAACAACGGAGATAGCGATTAAGATAATCAAGGAAGCATTTCAAGAAAGGCTTTCCAAGGCTTTGAACCTCCGAAGGGTTACAGCGCCTCTTTTTGTCCTTTCAGGAACAGGGCTCAATGATGACCTTAACGGCGTTGAGCATGCCGTTGGGTTTGACATAAAGGCAATGAACGATAGACATGCGGAGGTTGTTCATTCTCTTGCAAAGTGGAAGAGAACAAAGTTGGGTGCATACGCTATTCCTCCTGGATTCGGACTTTATACTGATATGAATGCTATTCGAACATTTGAGGATTTGGATAATATCCATTCCTTGTATGTTGACCAGTGGGACTGGGAGCAGACTATTCGTGAAAGTGATAGGACTCTTGACTATTTGGTAGAGACAGTTAAGAAGATATATGCGGCTTTAAAAGAAACGGAGGCAATAATTTACGAGCGTTTTCCACATATCATTCCTATGTTGCCTAATGATATAAAGGTTATCCATTCAGAACAACTTGTGCAAATGTATCCGAACCTTTCTCCAAAGGAAAGAGAAAGAGAAATAACAAAAAAGTACAGGGCGGTATTTATCGTGGGAATTGGTGCGAAACTGTCAAATGGCGAGCCTCATGATAACCGTGCTCCGGATTATGATGACTGGATTACCGAAAATTCTGCTGGCTATCAGGGCTTGAACGGCGATATAATGCTGTGGAATGATGTTCTTGACATTCCTTTTGAGTTGTCGTCGATGGGTATTCGTGTCAGTTCTGAATCGCTTTTGGCACAATTGAAGGAGCGAGGCTGTGAAGACAGGGTAGAACTGATGTTCCACAAATCGTTGCTTGAAGGGAAGTTGCCGTATTCAATAGGAGGCGGTATCGGTCAGAGTCGTCTATGTATGTTCCTTTTGCAAAAGGCGCATATCGGAGAAGTTCAGGCAAGTATTTGGCCGGAAGAGCAGGTAGAGGAGTGCCATAAACATAACATATATTTAATGTAATAATATGTCAAGAACAGACAATGAATTGACAGGCGTTACCCTATTGGGTTGCAACGCAACGAAATATCCGGACAAATACGCTCCGGAAGTATTGGAAACATTTAAAAACAAGCATCCCGAGAATGAGTATCTCGTGACTTTTACTTGCCCGGAGTTTACCAGTCTTTGCCCGAAAACGGGTCAGCCTGATTTTGCTAAGATAGTTATTAATTATATTCCGCGTGAGGATATGGTGGAAAGCAAGAGTTTGAAACTTTATCTTTTCAGTTTCCGTAACCATGGCGATTTTCATGAGGATTGCGTGAATATCATTATGAAAGACCTTGTTAAGTTGATGAATCCAAGATATTTGGAGGTTCGCGGCATCTTCACCCCGCGTGGAGGTATTGCGATACTTCCTTTTGCCAACTATGGCGATGAGGAGCATCAGGAAATGAAAGCGCAGCGATTGATGGCGTCTTTTACTAATGACTTTTAATGATATGGAAAAAGATTCTATTATAGTCCTTTCCGGGGGAATGGATTCAGTGACGCTCTTGCACGAATATAAGGATAGAATAGCACTTGCCCTTACTTTTGATTATGGTTCGAACCATAACAAGCGTGAGATTGCGTGTGCGGCTAACCACTGTAAGGAACTTGGGATAAGGCACATTGTTATCCCTTTGGAGTTTATGGGACAGTATTTCAAGAGTTCTCTTCTTTCTGGTGCGGACGCAATTCCAGAAGGTGACTATGCCGAAGAGAATATGAAGTCAACGGTCGTTCCGTTCAGAAACGGCATTATGCTTGCTGTTGCGTGTGGTATGGCGGAGAGTTATGACCTTAAAAAGGTTATGCTTGCAAACCATTTTGGCGATCATTCGATATATCCTGATTGCCGAAAGTCATTTGTTGACGCTATGAGTAAGGCGATGACTGAAGGTACTTATTGCGGTGTTGAGATTTTGGCTCCTTATACTGAAATTTCAAAAACCGAAATTGCCAGACACGGTAAGGCATTAGGGATTGATTATTCAACAACATACTCTTGCTATAAGGGTGGTGAGAAGCATTGTGGAAAGTGTGGTACTTGCTGTGAAAGAATTGAGGCGTTGCGTGATGCTGGTATTGAGGATACTACCGTTTATGAGGAGTAGATATATCAGATTCTGCCAATAGGTTATATTGTACTTTTTAGCCTTTTATCTTAGGTGGAAATGCTGTTTTTTACCTATGGTAAAAGATTAAAATCAGAAATATTTAATTTTTTTTGATTTATAGTTGCAAATATGAAAATAAAGGCGTATCTTTGCAACGCAAAAATCAAAAATGACTGCTTCAGTAGCTCAGTTGGTTAGAGCACATGACTGTTAATCATGGGGTCGTTGGTTCAAGCCCATCCTGAAGCGCAGCAGACAAGCCCTGCAAGACAACCGTCTTGTGGGGCTTTCTCGTTTCCGCGGCCCGGAGAAGGTTCATGCTGGAATTTGGGCTCACCCGCTAAACCTAGGGGATTAAGCATACAGCCTTGTAAGTCTGAAAAGGAAGAACCTTATATCCGTCACTCCTCTCAAGGACGCTCTGAATGCCTTTATCTTCGCATTGAATGATTCTGCGAAGGCATTTGTCGCCCTGTTGACAAAGAAGTTCAAGACCTCATCGTAATGCTCGTAAAGAGTACCGGCAATGACATTGAAGCTCTTAAAGCCGGAGCCGTCAACCTTGTTGTACCAGCGTGCAAGCGAGAGTCTCGCTGCATCCTTGGCGGTATTCCTGGAAAATATCATTCTGAGCGAATGCGTCAGAGAATAGGCCTCTTTAAGGTCCGGGCATGCTTCAAAGAGCAGCTCCGCCCTTTGCTTCTGGCTTTCCGTCCATTTGTCCGCGGACTTGAAAAGCAGATACCTGCTGCGTGCCAGCAGCTGCTTGTGGCTGTCCCCGTTGGCAAGCACTATAGGGTTGTATGCTTCGCCCGAGCATCTGGCCTCTTCCCTGGCATCCGTATCTTCCTGGATGGCATCCCATCTGTGGGCGACACGCATTTCCTGCAAGGCATCACAGGCAAGTTTCTGTACATGGAAGCGGTCTATGGTGCGCATCGCATTCGGGAAACAGCGTTGGGCTATAAGCCGCATGGAATTCGACATGTCCAAGGTGACCTCCTTGACCATCAGCCTCTTCTCCTCGTCAATGCGCTTGAGTGCTTCCGTGACAGTGTCGGCGGCAACACCCTTCACAATGGCAATGATGGTCCCTTTGCCACCCCGTGAAGCTCTGTTGCTGACAATCGTGTACAGTTCCCCTTTGCTTGGTGCCGTTTCGTCAATGCAGATGCTTTCGCCCATGTTTTCGGGAAAGACGAGCCAGTCTTCCGCATGTGAGAGTTCCGGCCATTCACGGTAGCCGCTGAGGATTTCCTTGTATTGCTTCTCAAACGTGTCGCCGTTTATATGGTAAAAGCGGTCAAGCGAACGGGAGGTCGTAGGGATCGTCTCCATACACTCCTTTTAAAAAAGCCGCAAACTCCTTGGAGTAGCGGGTTCCTTCGGCCTTCAGGTCATAAGAGTCTGAGAAGTATCGGTTGTTCTGCCTGTCATACCATTTGCGCCTTCTTACTATCAAATCGACTCCTTTGTCGCGAATCGGGAAGTCACGTATGGTTACGGCATCACAGAACCCCTTGGATTCTATCTTGGGGTTCTCCTTGTATTCGGCCCTGACCGATTCATCAAGATAGATGCGGATAAGGGACGACTCTTCTTCAACACGTACCACTTCATAGTTTGAAAGTATCTCTGATGGCAGAATCAACTGCGCCAATGCTAAAAGTCCTTGTGTGTTCATGGTGCAAATGTATAACTTTTCTTTTGGTTTGTGGAATCTCTCCCCCTGCTTTGTCGGGTGAGCCGGAATTTGCCCTGTAGGGGGAAGGAGCGATTTCATTGTGAACGGGGCGGGACACTGGTCATTGTGTGTCACTGCCCACTATGATTATTTTTGCAAAACGGCTATAATTGGGAAAAGTCTGTCTTAGGACATCAAAAACGGGGCTATAAGCCAAGAAAAATTGTCTTATAAGACAATTTAAATTCTCTTATAAGACATTTTGAATTGTCCTATAAGAGAATTTTTTCAGGGTCTGCAGAGCCTTTTTCGGGGATTCTGCGGCCTCGCGTCGTGGGACTCGTGACTTTGCGTTTTTTTGCAAAACGGTTTTTTTTGCGTGACTTGTGGTCCGGCCTTTATTCCTGCCGGATTGCCGTCAGCCTACTGCCCAGACACTATGGGAGGTGCTTCTTGACCACGTAGGAACCTGCCATGTATTTCCTCGATTCGCTTTCGCCGGGCAGAGTGACCTGTGCCGTACAGCCCTCGGGGATGGTGAACTTCCACGTCCACTGGTCTTTCACATACTTCCACTCGCTCTTGATGAGTCCGGCAGCCGACTTGTACTCCGCCTTGAGGAAGCCCAGCCCGCGGTCGGGTACGGGCTTCATGATGATGTGGCGGAAGCCCGGACTGGCAGGGGCCGACCGGATGCCCGCGCACCCCCGCCCCAATCCAA
>ERZ791624.324-NODE-324-length-34388-cov-5.066117_pt1 | contig 34388 bp, 32 predicted proteins | sample MGYA00510058_ERZ791624 | MGnify/ENA primary metagenome ERZ791624 (study PRJEB30046, sample SAMN00715158) | human gut metagenome | study: EMG produced TPA metagenomics assembly of the A metagenome-wide association study of gut microbiota in type 2...
AAGCGGTTACTGTTGATTCACTTTGTATCCCATATTTGCGGGCTACTGCACAAACTCCGATTCCGGTGCGTTCCACTTCCTCAACTACTGCCATTTTAAAAGGCATTGAATAATCTCGCTGCGTACGTTTAACATACTCTTGTTTAGTCTCTTTCATTTTCTGTTACTTTTTAGTGTAACGCTATGGCAGGACTAGACATATAAATAAACAGAAAAGGGTTGTGTCAAATAAATTTTGGTGCAACCCCTTTTTGCTAAAATATTTTAGAGGAAAGAAGATGAGCCATAAATAAATTTTGGCATATCTTCTTTTTTCTGAAATATTTAAATTTTTAATGGAAGAATCAAAATACCAATAAAATACTAAAAGTCTAAAACACTTTACACTTCATAAAATTCCAACGGCAAACCGTCGGGGTCTTCAAAGAAGAAGAATCTTTTACCTGTATATCCATCAATCCTAATTTCCTGATGCTCTATTCCTTTTCTCTCTAAAAATGTAGCAGCCTTATCTATATCTGCTACTTCAAATGCAAGGTGCCTTAGACCAACGGCCTCTGGATATGATGGTCTTCTTGCTGGTGATGGAAATGAAAATAATTCTATGATATATTCACCGTTTAAAGCCAAATCGGTCTTATACGACTGCCTTTCTTCACGATAATTTTCAGCAACAACTTCAAGACCGAGAACTTTTGTATAAAACTCCAACGACTTTGCATAGTCACTGCATATAACGGCAACATGGTGCACTTTTCTGATTATATTATCCATGACAAGAAATTTTACAGGCAAATATACTTAAAAAAATAATAGTGCAATCATTTTTTGTTTTCGGGTTAGATCTTCAAGTCTGAACAAGATAGGCTGCGTCTCAGCAAAAAAAATAAGTAAACTTATTTTTTTTTGCATTCGACTTGCACTATCTTTGTACCAAGATTCCAAAAACTTCATTCTGATGAATAAAACGTACTGCAATGAGGACAAGATGAAGCAAATTGTCTCAGAATTATCTAACGAGCAAACTCTCGGACAAATGTGTCACAAGCGATTATGTGGCGAGCCCTTGCCTTCCCAACCAGCGATAAAGACAATCGTTGAACTATGCAGAACGATACTTTTTCCGGGGTATTTCGGCTCCGATGATGTTAATACATACAATATAGAATATCTGATAGGACTCAAATGTGAGGAATTGCGAAAACTGCTAATCAATCAGATTACAGCAGGTCTTGTCCTGTCCGTTGCCTGCAGGCAACGGACAGACTACCGCAAATTGGAGCATGAAGCAGAAGATAGAGCGATGCAGTTTATCAGCCAACTTCCGGAAATGCGACGCATTCTCCAAACAGATGTATGTGCCATCTATCGCGGAGATCCCGCAGCCGAGAGCCACGAGGAAGTTATCTACTGCTACCCTTCTATCCGTGCAATCACCAACTACCGCATTGCCCATGCGTTGCTCGAATTAAAAGTTCCCGTTATTCCACGAATGATTAGTGAACTTGCCCATTCAGAGACTGGCATTGACATTCACCCGGGTGCTACAATAGGTGAATACTTCGCTATAGACCACGGTACCGGTATTGTAATTGGAGCAACCTCTATCATCGGAAATAACGTCAAACTGTATCAGGGAGTAACTCTTGGAGCAAAGAGTTTCGACTATGATGAGAACAATAACCCTATCAAGGGTATTCCGCGCCATCCTATTATCGGCGACAACGTTATCATCTATTCCAACACTTCTGTTCTCGGCAGAATCACTATCGGCAAAAATGCTGTTATCGGCGGTAACATCTGGGTAACAGAAGATGTATCAGAAAACGAGAAACTAACGCAAGCAAAAGCAAATAATATACTAAGATTTAAGCAAGATATATAAATGAACGACGAAATGCTACTCATCGCCAAAACGTTTCAAGGATTGGAAGACGTATTGGCAAAAGAATTGACAGATTTGGGCGCCTTAGAGGTTACAACAGGAACCCGCATGGTTTCTTTTAAAGGCGACAAACGCATGCTCTACAAGGCTAATTTCTGCTGCCGCACGGCTTTGAAGATTCTAAAGCCAATAGTATCTTTTAAGGCTCAAGACACCGACGAACTCTATGAAGAAGCAAAGAAGTTCGCTTGGGATACCCTATTGAACGTTAACGATACATTCTCTATTGACTCAACTGTAAATAGTGACGAATTCCGCCACTCAAAGTTCGTTGTCTATCGCGTTAAAGATGCCATTGCCGACTATTTCAGCGAGAAATTCAACAAAAGGCCGTCTATACGTCTTGTCAATGCAGATATCCAACTAAACGTTCACATCTTCAACAATGAAGTAACCATTTCGCTCGACAGTTCAGGCGAACCACTTTTCAAAAGAGGTTACCGAGTAGAACAAACAGAAGCTCCAATCAACGAAGTTCTTGCTGCAGGACTCTTGCTTAAAGCCGGCTGGGACGGTCAGTCCAACCTTATAGACCCTATGTGCGGTTCAGGAACATTCCTTATAGAAGCAGCACTGATAGCAACAGGTATCTATCCTGGCATTTTCAGAAAATCGTTTGCTTTTGAGAACTGGAAGGACTTTGAACCGGAAATTCTTGACGAAATATACAATGATGATTCAAATGAGAGAGATTTCAACTATTTAATTTATGGCTCAGATATCTCCCCAAAGGCAATTGCCATTTCTTCACTAAACATCAAGAGTGCAGGTGTTGGCAGGTACATTGACCTCAAGGCCATGCCTTTTGAAGAATATACGGAAGCACCTCAAAACGGAATGCTAATCACTAATCCACCATACGGAGAACGCCTCTCTTTAGACGACATTGACAAATTCTATGATATGGTAGGCAACAAGTTGAAAACAGTATTCAAGGGCTACCACGCGTGGATAATTGCATATAAGCCAGAGCATTTCAACGCTATCGGCTTGAAACCGTCGGTAAAATACCCAATGCATAATGGAGCGTTGGAATGCGAGTTTAGAGAATATGTAATCTTTGACGGAACATTTGCAGACTTCAGAAAGCAAGGGAACACAATCAAGGGCGAGAAAAAAGAAAAATCAAAAGACAGAGCAGCACGTAAGGAGTGGAAAAACCAAGATGACCGCTTCAGGAGAGAAAAACGCTTTGACCGCAATAAAGAAGAAGAGCGTTTTGAGCGTGACCGTCGCGGATTCCGTCGCGAGAAGCCTAAAAATGCACTTGAAAAGGAATATAGAAAGCCTTTTGGTGAGAGATTCAAGAAATCAGAACGCAAGCCATCTGTTTTCGGCGATTCCAAAGTTGACAGAAACATAAAGTTTAAGAAACCAACCCTCTTCTCTGCCGAAGAATATAACAAAGAGGGCGAAATCACTATGCGTCACAGAAAAAGAAATAACTCTGAAGAAAACGATTAAAATATACTCTTATGAATCATACCGTACTACTCCTCGGCTCTGGAGGTAGAGAATCAGCATTGGCGTGGAAACTAAGCCAGAGTAATTCATTGGAAAAACTATTCATTGCTCCTGGAAACGGAGGCACTGAAGCATACGGAGAAAATGTACCATTATCTCCAATGGACTTCCAAGGCATTAAGGAATTTGTTATCAGCCATAAGGTAACTATGGTAATCGTTGGCAATGAGGACCCACTCGTTGCAGGTATCTATGATTTCTTTACAAATGACCCGGAAATAAGCAATATTCCAGTTATCGGACCGTCAAAAGAAGGTGCTCAACTTGAAGGAAGCAAGGATTTTGCAAAAGGATTTATGATGCGTCACAATATCCCAACGGCAAAATACTTGAGCGTAAGCAATGAAAATATTTCAGAAGGCAAAGAATTTCTTAAAAGTCTAAAAGCTCCATACGTTCTCAAAGCCGACGGACTTGCAGCCGGAAAAGGCGTGCTTATTCTGCCAACATTTGCAGAGGCAGAGCAGATGCTTGACGAAATGCTTGGCGGTATGTTTGGCAAATCATCTGCAACAGTCGTTATTGAAGAGTTCCTATCAGGAATAGAATGCTCTGTGTTTGTTCTAACAGACGGAAATACCTACAAGGTACTTCCAGTAGCAAAAGACTACAAACGCATTGGAGAAGGCGATACAGGGCTAAATACAGGTGGTATGGGAGCAGTGTCACCAGTATCGTTTGCCGATTCAACCTTTATGAACAAGGTAGAAGAAAGAATCATCAAGCCAACTATGGAAGGTCTCAAGAAGGAAAATATCACATATAAGGGATTTATCTTCCTTGGTCTTATCAACGTTGAAGGCGAACCGATGGTTATTGAGTATAACGTGCGTATGGGTGACCCGGAAACAGAAGTTGTTATGCTCCGAATTGATGGCGACCTTCTTGATCTGCTTGACGGCGTTGCAACAGGAACACTTGCAAACCGCAATTTCGCTATCGACAGCAGATACGCGGTAACAGTGATGATGGTATCGGCTGGCTATCCTGGCGATTACGAAAAAGGCAAGGTGATTACAGGACTTGAAGCGGTTAAAGATACTATTCTTTTCCATGCAGGCACAAAGAAGGCTGAAAGTGGAATTGTTACTAACGGCGGTAGAGTTATTGCTGCAAGTTCTTACGGAGCAAATAAGGCAGAGGCCCTCGGAAAATCTTTCGAAGCAATCGAGAATGTAAATTTCGAAGGAAAATATTTCCGTCGCGATATAGGTTTTGACTTGGAATAAACCAGTAAGTACAGATACAAAAAAATCAGGCTTTCATTAGAAAGCCTGATTTTTCGTATTTATATAAAAATTAATTGTTTTTTAAGAACTGCTCAAGAGCTGCAGTCATAGACGGTGCGGTAGGAGTTGGAGCAACAATATCGAGCCTAAATCCAGCATCCTTAATCGTCTTTGCAGTAGTTTCACCGAGGCAACCAATTTGAATGTCACCCTGCTTGAAATCAGGGAAATTCTTAGTAAGAGCCTTGATACCTGAAGGGCTGAAAAATAGCAGCATATCATAGTCAAACGGCTCATCTTCAGTAAAATCGTTACTAACAGTACGGTACATAATAGCACGCGTATAGTTTACTTTGTTTTTATCGAGTGGCAATGCTTCTTCCGGTTTGTAAGCCTCATTAACAGCATAAAGGTATTTTTCAGTATTATGCTTAAGCATATACGGAATCAACTCTTCAATTTTGTTTGAAGTACCAAAGAAAATTTTTCTTTTACGATAAACAATATACTTTTGCAAATAGAGGGCAATCGCTTCAGAAGTACAGAAATACTTCAAAGTTTCAGGAACCGTATATCTCATTTCTTTCGCCAATCTGAAGAAATGGTCTATGGCAGCCTTTGCAGTAAAAATAACTGCAGTATAATCTGCAAAGTTAATTCTTTGTTGACGAAATTCTTTAGAAGCCAAACCTTCAACCTTGATAAATGGACGGAACACAATTTCAACGCCATATTTTTTCTCAATGTCAAAGTACGGAGATTTATCAGAAGAAGGCTTCGGCTGTGACACCAATATCTTGTTTACTTTCACTACCTTAAAATTATAAAAACATTAATTAAAGAGTGCTCTGTATAAAATCACATAAGGCACTATTTCGAGGGCACAAAGGTACAAAATAAAATAAAAACATTGAAACAAATTGGTGTAAAAAACCCTAAAACTCTTCAAAAGAAATGCAAATCGCGCTGTTATATAGATGATTGCGGCAATAATCAACATCGAATAAGTATAAACAGGAAAGAAAAGCATCAAGATAGCGACAGGAGAAATAATCAGTCCCATTAGCGATTGAGAAGCGTTGAATCCCTGAATCCACAAGTCGGTTTCGGCTTTCTTCGCAAAAATAAAACCAATCAATCTGAATGAAAGAATCTGTGCAACATAAATCAAACCAGCAAATACCACTAATGACAAAACGGCTGGTCCCACATATTTGACTTCTATTCCAAAAGTATTAAAAGCAGAAAAAGCAATCAATCCCTCCATTATAACCGTTTGCAATATCAATGACAGCATAGTAAAAGTTTCTGTCATTGTATGGTCATCAAGGTGATTTTTCGTTCTTCTTACTGACCATGTATTTGAAATAAGGGTAGAGAAATACTTTCTGCCATTTCTGTAGCAGAAGGCTATGATAAGGAATGAAATCACCAGCATCAACAGGATACCCGTTGACTTAATAGGCGATTTATAGTATGTTTCCGGCTCTCTGCCGGCATCTACAGTCATAACGGCATAGTCCTGCAACTGCTTCTCTCCGCATCCTTGCACGACAACAGTATCTGTCAGCCCTTTCGGGTACGACGCCTTTATAAAAGGCTCTATGACAACAGTATCACTAACCGATATATTTGCTGTATCCTTATATTCTGGCATATCAATATTTTTGTTCCGCAACGGTTTCCGGTATTTCATCAACAATAAGCAGAACTTCTTCTGGTGTTGAAGCAACCGTCCATAATTGCGAATGCGATTGTTTCATAAATTTTTCCTCAACAGCCTTGTTGAGCATCTCAATCAAAGGATTATAATATTGCTTTGTATTGAGAATGATTATGGGCTTAGTATGCAGTCCCAACTGCTTCCACGTTATTACCTCAAGCAATTCTTCGAATGTTCCGCAACCACCAGGAAGAGCAACAAAAGCATCAGCCATTTGTGCCATCTTTTGCTTTCTTTCATGAATGTTTTCAGTAATTATAACTTCAGAAAGCGAATTGTGACACCATCCCCTATCAACCATAAAGTTAGGTATAACACCAATCACCTTACCTCCAGCAGCAATACAACCGTCAGAAACAGCCCCCATAAGTCCAGTTCTGCCAGCACCGCATATACAAGTTTTACCCTTTCCGGCAACTAACCTACCGAGAATATCTGCACTTTCAATATATTCCTTATCCAAATCACCGCTTGAGGCACAATATACACAAATATTATTTCGCTTATTCATTGTTATAATTAATATTATACATTAAATCCAGCCGTTCTCCTTATACCACTTTATAGCCTCGGTAAGCCCCCTATAGAGATCATACTCCGCTACAAAACCAAAATCCTCCCTTGCTGCATCAGGCGAGCAACGCCAGTTACGCTGTTTAAGAATCTTGAATTTATCCCTATTAAGAGTTGCAGTTTTAAGCGACATTGCAGCAATCTTTTCCGACAGATAACAAACAATCTTTACCAACCATATAGGTGCTATAATCGGCAAAACGAACTTCTTGCCCAATTCACGCTTCACAATCTGCCGGAAATCTTTCTGGCTATAATCCTTGCTTTCAGAAATTATATATGACTTTCCGCGAGTACCTTTTTCCAAAGCATCGAAAACCGCTCTTGCCAAGTCACGGACATATATGAAAGTGAGCCTCTGCTCCTTATAACCAACGCTGAAATCAAAACCACTGTTTATTGTCTTTATCATCAAGAAATAATCCTTTTCCCTCGGGCCATATACGCCAGTAGGACGGAAAATAATATATGGAACGCTCTTTTGGGTTTTCAGGAAAGTTTCGCACATAAATTTAGAAACTCCATACTTTGTTGACGGATTGGGTATGCTCTTTTCTGTAAACGGAGTACCGCCCTTTTCGTCACCAATACCCAAAACGCTCATAGAACTCATCACCAACAGGCATTCAGGAACTATATCCAACTTAGCAAGAGTCTCTACAAGTAATTTGGGATACTCATAGTTGACACGCTTGAACATATCAAAATTTGCAGCCTTTGTTGCTCCCAGATTATGAACTATATAATCCCATTTGCCATCTTTCTGGGTAGCCTCAAAAAGAGCTTCTGCAAAAGCATCCTCATCGTTGAAATCCAACTCAAGAAATTCTATTCTCTTATCAGTGAGATATTTTCTTGATGTAGAAGCCCTGACAGCCGCCGTTACGCGATAACCTCTCCTTAAAGCCTCTTCAACGATAAAACTACCGATGAAACCACCAGCACCGGTAACTAACACCCTTTTGCCTGTTTTTGTTTCCATTATCTATTTTCTTGGAATAAAAGATTTTCTTAATGTAAATATAGCCTCTCTACCCTCATTAAACAAGAGGTCGAGAATACTCAAATTTGGAGTAAAACCGAACTTATCATTCCAAATCTGATAATATTTTCGGATATCCTCATCAACGCCGTCGAACCTGCAATAGCCAACATAATCATTTTCGGCACTGAAATGTTCGGTAATTATCGGCAAATCAAGGAAGTCCACAATGGCAGAATGCAACTTGATATTAAAATCAAACAGATTTGTTAGTGATACATCAAGAATAACCGCTTTCAAGTCATCTGCAAAATATTCAAAAAAAGGCGTTCTTCCGTAAGCCGAGTACAAAGCCCCCCAATGATTGTGCCTCCAGTTGCCATGTTCAGAAATAATAAGGTCAGAAACAGTTTTGGCACCATTCTTCACCAACGGCACAGAAAGCGTTTGGACGCCGTTAGGGCCGATAATATCCGTTCTGTTTACCATTTTATTCTTTTTACCGTAAAGCTCGGCAGAATCGAAAGAAACGGTGCCATAATGCAACATAGCAGCGTAGAATCCTACGCTGCCTGCATACCTTGTGCTAAATAATGCCTTTTCCATTATTTATCTGGATTGGCATCCTTAAACATTCTATTGAAACGGAATCCCTTGAATAGACCCTTTTCCTCATCAATAGAGATTATCACGAACATAGGCGTACCTATTATATGGTCTTCAGGAACAAAACCCCAATAGCGAGAATCGGCAGAATTGTCCCTGTTGTCGCCCATCATCCAGTAATAGTCCATCTTGAACTTATAAGTATCAGTTTCCTTGCCGTTGATAAATATTTTACCATTTTCAACTTTAAGGTCATTACCCTCATAATTTTTGATAACGCGTTCATAGACAGGCAAGTTATATAGATTCAATCTCAAAGACTTACCCTTTTTAGGAATCCATATACCATTAGGCAAATCAACGCCATAGTCTACACGGGTCCAACCATAATCCTTGACTACTGGATAAACCGGCATTTCCTCAACAGTTTCAATCTTTTCGATTGCAACAACACCTTTCAAATTATTCAACTTAGCAATAGTAGCCTTAGTTAGAGGCAAGGCATATACAAGTTGATTAGCACCTTGATAGTTTATCTGTTGAGGTTGTCCGCGGTCAACCATGCTAACGCCACACTCCTCCCAAAATTCATCAGAAATAACCGTTCCGTCGGTTCTGACAAAATAGTTATACTGAACGTTTTCGGGTTCGGAAAGTGGTTTTCCGTTTATATAGATAATATTATTCTTTATTTTCAAATAGTCACCAGGAAGACCTATGCAACGCTTAACATAGTTTTCTCTTCTATCAACAGGTCTGTACATCACTTCACCAAACTGCTGAGGGTTTGATTTTATATAATCAGAACCCAATGCCATACACTGGTTTGCATACTGGTAAGACCCCTTCTGATGCATGGAAATATAAGATTTCTCCATAATATTTCTGCCTATTTCATAGCAAAGAGTGTAATAATCTGGGTTTTGCATTCTGAAAGCGATAGTATCACCAGCAGGGAAGTTGAAAACGACAATATCGTTTCTCTCAACATTTCTCACGCCAGCAAGTCGATGATATTCAAGCAGAGGCTTGTCAAGATAACTCTTAGTTTCCAAAATAGGGAAAGTGTTATGACACAACGGGAAATGTATAACGGTCTGCGGAACACGAGGACCATATACCATTTTATTCACCCATAGATAATCGCCGATAAGCAATGTTTTCTCAAGAGAAGAAGTAGGTATCTTATAGTTCTGCCCTATAAAAGCAAATATGAAATAAACCAAAATAAGTGCATATACGATAGAATCCACCCAACTCATAATGGTTCTAACCGTTTTATTCTCCGACTTTTTCCACCAGTTCCAAGGAATATATAAAGTTATATATATATCAAAAAGGACCGGATATACCAATAATACCCAAGGATTGCCTAACCAAGCCACCCAAAAGAAGAATACAAGAGAAACGACAGCAAATCTTATCCACCTTGTTTTCTTGACAAGAGCAATACGCTCCCTAAATCCCAATTTATTATTAATATTAAAATCAGCCATTTGCCAAAGATTAAAAATTCAACATGTCATTCATTGAATACCAACCTTTTCTACCAAGCATCCATTCAGCAGCAAGAACAACTCCCAAAGCGAACCCCTTTCGAGAGAAAGCCTCATGCTCAATCTTAATACAGTCAACATCAGAAGTATATGTAACAGTATGTGTACCGGGCACTTCACCGATACGCTCATGCTCAATATTCAACTTGTCAGCATCTTTAGTATCTTCCGCCCAAGAAGTTTTTCTGTCTATGTTTTCAATGATACCTTCCGCCAAAGTTAAAGCAGTTCCACTTGGATGGTCAAGTTTATGAATATGGTGTATCTCTTTCATAGAAACATCATATTGGCTGAATTGGTTCATGATTTTTGCCAAATGTTTATTCAGTGCAAAGAATATGTTCACTCCAATACTGAAATTAGAAGAATAGAAAAAAGCCCCATTCTTTTCGTCAACAACCTTCTTGACCTCATCGATTTTGTCAAGCCACCCCGTTGTTCCAGACACGACAGGAACGCCCAAATCCAAAACTTTCAAATAATTGCTTACAGCACTTTGCGGCATAGTAAATTCTATGGCAACATCAGCAGACTTGAACTCATCAGAATAAATGTCATCCTGATTGTCAATATTAACAATACAAACAATCTTATGCCCCCTTGTAAGAGCAATTTCTTCGATGGTTTTACCCATCTTTCCATATCCTATTAATGCTATATTCATAATTATCTAACAACTAAAATTTTAGTAACACAACCAGTCTTACTATCATTTTGCGACTGGGAAGCCATAACGAAATATACGCCAGTATCCACTCGCTTGCCATTCATATTGGAACCATTCCAAACAACCATACCACCGTTAGAGCGAGTCTGGTAAACAATATTACCCACAGAATCTGTAATCTTTACCCAAGAATTATCCATAAGCCCGCGAATTATAATATCACCAGTATAGTCTGGTCTGACAGGATTCGGATAAGCATAAACATTCTCCATATTGCTTTCAGCGGGCACAGCGTCACTGCTATATTCCGCCATACCGTTGCTTGTTCCTATATAAACCATATTAGAATTTGCATCGCATGCGATAGAATATACAGCGTCAGAAGGTAAATAACTGTTTTCCATTGTGAAGTGGTCAATAATTTCCGTTCCGTCTTCACTAACAAGGTAAACACCGGAAGTAGATGTACCGAACCATTTTCTATTTGCACCATCGATAGCAATACAAGTAACGCTCAAACCGTCAAGCAAATAGTCAGCAAGATTTGTACCGTCATTTCTCGGGACCTTTACCCTATTGAAATAGAAATTGCTACCGAAAATATTATCAGGATTATTTAAATAGCAAACACCATTATTAGTAGCAATCCAAAGTTTACCATTAGGCTCTTCAGCGAAAGCGTAGAAATAACTAATGTCGTAAGATTTATTATCCTGGTCAATATAAGAACCTATCGTAATCTGTCTGTCATCGTCCTTAACAGTCGGGGTATTGTTATGGTTAAGGGCAAAAAGACTTGTCTTATAACTGTTATTAGCCACAAGAATTGTACCACTCTTGGTTATATGCATTCTACCCTGAGCAACGATAAGGAAATTATCAATATTAAATCCAATCCAATCTTCTCTTGTAACATTAGGGTCAAAACGCTTGCTTGCCGGCAACATATAAAGCAAAGGGATATTGCTTACCAATTCATTGTCAAAAATAAACCAAAGATTTTTATCCTTGTCGAACTTCATATCCGGCACAAGGCATATATAGTTCATAATCATTGGAGAATTGGTATTGTCAAATTTTTGTATAACATGATTATTTTCAACGCAAAAAATACCTTCCCAACTTGTACCAAACCAAACTCTTTCAGGATTATCTGGGTCAACCGACAAACCGTAAGGGCTATTCAACTTGTTTTTTGAATTACTGTTTGTCAAAGGCACATTTTCTGGAGCAAGATCTTTCCACTGACCGCTTTTTTTATATGACAATTCAAAAGGAATCCATTGCTCATAACTGAAGTTATTTTTACCTGAACTCATAGCATAAAGCCTGTCACCTTCATATTTCAAATAGAAAGGATATGACACACTTGACACATTAGGACGGTAATTCTCCATCAAGTAAGTAATGGTCTGGTCATCATTTATTTTAATGTGTTTCAAACCTTTCTTGTCCAAAGCCCATACAGAACCATCATTCTCCATAGATGTAACCTTAATATTAACAAACATATCAGCAGGATAATTTATTTTACTTTCCGCTGTATGATTTCCATTTTCATCAAGATTTACATAATATTTAGAGAAGGAGGCGATATATCCGCTCTTCGATTTAGAAACGACCTTCACCTGCTCCTTTATATCAGCCCTGAATACAAGACTGACAGGGTTATCCTTATAATTCAATTCTACAACATAGAACCATCCTTTTGTAGTAACAGCATACTTGTCGTTAATTTTCTGCAAATTGACATCAACCGCCTTGTCTGTTTTCTTAAAAGAACTTATACCAAAGTGGTTTTCAGTCTTTTCAGAAAACCAAATAGCCTTATCAAAACAAGCATAAAGATATTTATCGTTTGCAATCAAAGAAGTAAATGCCTTACCATAATTGAAAGACTGCTTGATAAGGTACTTCTCGTCATCAATAATCATAAAGCCGAAATCGGTAGCAACATATACCTCATTATTATAAGAGAAGTCAACAGTATTAATTTTTTTAGAACCTGTGACAACAGTATTTTTCAAGTCAGGTATATTAATCACATTTCCGTTTTCAAACACCAAATCAATATTTGAATTTTCATAGACAACGAAAAGATACTTTTTATCGTAATTATAATAGATTTTTGATATGTTCAAATCCGACATATCATTTCTCTTATTATAATAAACAGTTTCATCTTCCGCCTTATTATAAGAGAATAGATAACCATCAGACAGATAAAAAACCATATTACCCGTATCGATAACATTCTGAATATTTTCACCGGAAAATACAGAATTTAACCGCCAGTCTCCAACTTGCACTTGTGAAAACGAATTTAAAGAAAGGCAAAATAATAATAATGGCAATAAAAACTTTTTTATCATAATTCTTTGTTTAAATATTCTATTAATAAAGCAGTAGCCTTTGCCCTATGGCTAATAGCATTTTTCTGTGAATCCTCCATTTGAGCAAAAGACTCGGCAAATCCGTCAGGTATGAAAACCTTGTCATAACCAAATCCTGCTTCACCTTTTCTCTCTTCCAGAATTTTTCCATTTACAACTCCTTCAAAAGAAACACATTTCCCGTCAAGAATTAAAGCAATAATGGTTCTGAAACGAGCAGCCCTGTCGGTTATTCCTTTCATATTCACAAGCAATTTGTCTATATTCTTTTCGGAATCCGCCGGTTCACCGGCATATCGGGCTGAATATACTCCAGGCTCACCGCCGAGTGCAGCAACTTCAAGAGCAGTATCATCAGCAAAGCAGTCATATCCATAACGCTCTTTTACCCATTCAGCCTTGAGGGCTGCATTGCCCTCAATTGTTTCGGCTGTTTCAGGTATTTCGTCATGACAATTAATGTCTTCAAGACTTAAAATATTGTATTTATCACCGACAATATTACGTATTTCTCTTAATTTATTCTTGTTATTAGTGGCAAATACTATATTTTTCATATACATAACGGATTTTTATGTTATTTATTTTATTCTAAATAACGATGTTTACAATCTTGTTAGGAACTACGATAATCTTTTTCGGTGTTTTGCCATCAATCCATTTTTCAGAATTAGGATTCTCCAACGCAAGTTTTTCTACCTCTTCTTTAGAAGTACCATTAGGCACCTGAATATTGAATCTTGCCTTTCCGTTGAAAGATACAGCGTAGTTTACCATTGATTCAACAAGATATTCCTCCTTAAATTCCGGCCATTCAGCATCACAAACTGTGCTTTCGTTACCCAAAGCATGCCACAATTCTTCAGCCAAGTGCGGAGCAAACGGAGCAATAAGGATTATCAATTTCTCCAATACTTCCTTTGAATGGCATTTCAAACCGTTCAACTCATTGACACAAATCATAAATGCACTGATAGAAGTATTGTAAGAGAAATGCTCAATATCCCAAGTAACTTTCTTAATTAACTTGTGAAGTGATTTCAATTCTTCTGCTGTAGCCTTGTCATCTGTAACGCTAAGGACATCACCCTTGAAGAATAATCCCCATAGACGCTTGATAAAGCGGTTAACGCCGTCAATTCCGTTTGTATCCCAAGGCTTGCTTTGCTCCAACGGACCAAGGAACATTTCATAAAGACGCAAAGTATCTGCACCATATTCCTCAACTATATCATCCGGGTTAACAACATTGAACATAGATTTTGACATCTTCTCAACAGCATAACCGCAAACATATTTACCGTCTTCAAGGATAAATTCAGCATTGTTAAATTCCGGACGCCAGTTCTTGAATTTCTCCAAATCAAGAATATCATTGCTTACAATATTAACGTCAACGTGAATTGGAGTAACGTCATACTCTTTTCTTAAATTATAGGAAACGAATGTATTTGTATCCTTTATTCTGTAAACAAAGTTAGAGCGTCCCTGAATCATACCTTGGTTGATAAGTTTCTTGAACGGTTCATTTTCACAAACAGCACCAAGGTCAAAGAGGAACTTATTCCAGAAACGGCTGTAAATAAGGTGACCTGTTGCGTGCTCTGTTCCTCCTATATAAAGGTCAACATTTCTCCAATATTCATTTGCCTCCTTAGAAACGAGAGCATTTGAATTTTTCGGATCCATATATCTCAAATAATATGCAGAAGAACCTGCGAATCCAGGCATTGTGCATAGTTCGTATGGATAACCCTCTACAGTTTTCCAGTTTTTAGCACGTCCCAATGGAGGCTCTCCTGTTTCAGTAGGCAAGAATTTATCCACTTCCGGCAATAGCAATGGCAATTTATCTTCCTCAACAGTGTAAGGAACGCCATCTTTATAATAAACAGGGAACGGCTCACCCCAATATCTCTGACGGCTGAAAATAGCGTCACGGAGACGGAAGTTTACCTTTACTTTACCTATACCCTTTTCTTCTATGAATTTCTTTGTTGCCGCAATAGCGTCCTTGACCTCCATTCCGTTAAGGTTCAATTCAACGCCTTGTGAATTGATCATCTTGCCTTCCTTAGCGTCAAAACTTTCTTCTGATACGTCACAACCTTCAATTAGTGGAATGATAGGTAGATTGAAATGCTTAGCAAAAGCATAGTCACGGCTATCGTGAGCAGGAACAGCCATAATAGCACCTGTTCCATAACCAGCCAAAACGTAATCACTAATCCAAACAGGAATTTCTTTACCTGTCAAAGGATTGATTGCGTATGAACCAGAGAATACGCCACTGACTTTCTTGTCAATCAAACGCTCTCTTTCTGTCTTATGCTTGATTTCCTGCAAATATTTGTCAACAGCATCTTTTTGCTCTGCTGTTACAAGTTGAGAAACATATTCGCTTTCTGGTGCAAGAACCATAAATGTTACACCAAAAATAGTATCCGCACGAGTAGTGAAGATTTCAAGATTCAAATCCTGACCAACAACCTTGAAATTCATTTCAGCACCTTCTGAACGGCCAATCCAGTTTTTCTGTGTTTCCTTCAACGATTCAGTCCAGTCTATAGTATCCAAACCGTCAAGAAGACGCTGTGCGTATGCAGAAACCCTAAGACACCATTGACGCATCACTTTCTGCTCAACAGGATAACCACCACGAATAGAAACGCCCTCACTAACTTCATCGTTTGCAAGAACTGTTCCCAACTGAGGACACCAGTTAACCATTGTATTGCCAATATAAGCGATACGATAGTTCATTAGTATTTCTCTTTTTTCCTTTTCATCTTTGCTGTTCCATTCTTCTGCTGTGAATGTCAGTTCCTCACCGCAAGCAGCATTGATATTCTTTGTACCGTTAGCAGAAAATTCCTTTTCAAGATCTTCAATAGGCATAGCCTTGCATTTGTCATTATCATAGTAATGATTAAACATCTTGATAAATGCCCATTGTGTCCATTTGTAATATTCCGGGTCACATGTCTTGATTTCTCTGTCCCAGTCATAGCAGAAACCGATATGATCCAACTGCTCTCTATATCTGTTGATATTCTTTATTGTTGTCACTTCAGGGTGCTGACCTGTCTGGATTGCATATTGCTCTGCCGGCAAACCGTAAGAGTCATATCCCATAGGGTGAAGAACGTTGAATCCTTGCAATCTCTTATAACGTGAATATATGTCAGAAGCGATGTAACCAAGCGGGTGACCTACGTGAAGCCCTGCTCCTGATGGATAAGGGAACATGTCAAGAACATAGAATTTAGGCTTGTCGCTGTTTATTTCTGTTTTATATACTGCGTTGTCTTTCCAATACTGTTGCCAACGCTTCTCTATCTCTTTGTGATTATACTCCATATCTTATTTTCTTTTATTTTATCAAACCAAGTTTTTTTGAAAGGTCAAGCATATTGTCGATTGACCTTCTTGCCTTTTTGCACAACTCTTCATCTATAACGATTTCAGGCTGCTCATATTTGAGGCAGTTATAAAGTTTCTCCAATGTATTCAATCTCATGAAAGCGCATTCATTGCAACCGCAAGTGCTGTCATCTGGCGGAGCAGGAATGAATTCCTTGTCAGGACACGCTTCCTTCATCTTGTAAAGGATTCCAGATTCTGTTACAACTATGAATTGCTTGCTTTCACTATTTATTGCATAATCAAGCAAACCTTTCGTTGAACCAATCTTGTCGGCAAGTGCGAGCAGGCTCTTCTTGCATTCCGGGTGAGCAAGCACCTTTGCTTGCGGATACTGCTTTTTCAATTCAACAAGTTTCTCAATGCTGAATTTTTCATGAACGATGCAGGCACCGTCCCAAAGTTTCATATTTCTACCTGTAAGGCTGTTGATATATCCTCCCAAGTTTCTGTCTGGTCCAAATATTATAGGCTGATCTTTTGGAAGACTGTTTACAATCTGGCAGGCATTTGAAGAAGTCACAATAATATCCGTCAGAGCCTTCACTTCAGCAGAAGTGTTTGCATAACTAATAACGATGTGACCAGGATTTGCCTTTATGAACTTTTCAAACTCAACAGCATCACAACTGTCGGCAAGGGAGCAACCCGCATTAGTGTCAGGCACAAGAACCTTTTTCTGCGGAGAAAGAATCTTCGCTGTTTCACCCATAAAGTTCACCCCGCAACTAACTATGATGTCGGCATCGGTTTTCGCTGCTACCTGAGCCAATGCCAAACTGTCTCCAATATAGTCAGAGATTTCCTGTATTTCATCACGCTGATAGTAGTGACCAAGGATGATTGCATTCTTTTCCTCTTTCAGTCGCTTAATCTCTTTTACCAAATCAATACCCTCTTCAATAGGGGCATCGATATAACCTTTATCGACAATCATAGTATATATTTTATTTTTTCTTTTTTTAAAAAAGAGTTTAATGTTATTTATATAAGGCTGTTAGTATCCGTAGTAACTTTTTGCCTGTTTTCTTGCTTTAAAAGTTATTTTACTCTTATTGATATAATTGATATAGTTATCAACATATAATCTTACTGAAATATAGGATTATAGCATTTTTATCAACAAGTTGTAAATAATTGGCAAAGTTAATAAATTTATGCGTTTATTTATAGTGTTTTCTGTTGAAAACGTTGTTTGTTGGTTGATAATTACTTTGTGCTAACTTATTTTGTTTTTTATTAATAAATTCCATACTCGCCTGACTGTCATTTATCCAAATTTATTTATTATTTTTTTTCAAATAATTGTTTGGGTATATTTAACAAGTTACTAACAGTGTTTGTAAATGGATAAACAGGGTAAAAAGCACAGCAAAGATATAATGTATAATTGTTCTGCTCTGGCTAAATTTCCGAAATGTACCAACCAATTATCAGATAGAATTGCTTTAGTTGTTTGTAATAGGGTTGAATAATGAATAAAAAGTATTAATTTTGCTTGACAAACAGATAGATATGAAGAAAAAGACAATGCTTGAACTGGAGAGGGTTGATTGTGAAGAATATCACTCTCTTGATAAAATTCCTTTGGTGGTTATACTTGAAGATATTCGTAGCCTTAATAATATAGGTTCTATTTTCAGAACGTCTGATGCTTTCCGTGTTGAAAAGATATTTCTTTGCGGGATAACAGCAACTCCTCCAAATCCTGATATTCACAAGACTGCCCTTGGAGCGGAAGATTCTGTTGATTGGGAATATTCTGCTGACACACTGAGCGTTATAAATAAGTTAAAAAGCAGTGGATATAAAGTTTGTGCAATAGAGCAGGTTAACGGAAGCGTAGATTTTACTGAGTTTGAGATTAGTGAAAGCGGTAAGTATGCTGTTATTCTTGGCAATGAGGTAAAGGGAGTATCGCAGGCTGCCGTTGATGAGGCTGACGTGTGCCTTGAATTGCCACAATATGGCACCAAGCATTCGCTTAACGTTTCTATAACCGGCGGTATAGTTATATGGAACTTCTTTTTAACACTCCGCCATGCAGTAAAACTATAAACTAACCGTTTTATAAACATATTGTACACAATTTATTTGCCTTAAAATCAATAAAATAATTTTGTTATTAACAAGAGTATGTTAATTGTTGATAACTATAAAAATAAAGATATAATGAAAAAGATTCTACTGCTTTTTGCGTTAATCATTATGGTTAATGTGTCGGCTCTATCTGTCAATGATAGGGCAGTTGGCTATTCAGGAAAATTGCCTGTAATGTTTATCAACACCTTGGATGGAAAAGATATTGTTTCCAAGGAATATTATGTAAATTCAACTTTTTACATTCAGTCAAATGGCGTTCCAGGATACTCGGATTTAGGAAGTGCTTCTACGCCTATAGATATGAGAATCAGGGGTAGAGGTAATTATACGTGGAATGGTTTTGAGAAAAAACCGTACCGCGTTAAGTTGAATATGGGTATCTCTGTTTTAGGATTGAACAAGAGCAAGAATTTTGTTTTGCTTGCAGGGGCAGATGATGATTTGGGCTTTTTGAGAGGACCTGTAGGATTTGAGTTGAGTAAGATTTTTGAGTTGAAATATACTCCTGCATGCGTTCCTGTTGAACTTGTTATCAACGGCGATTACAAGGGCCTTTATTTCTTTACAGAGCATATCCGTGTTGACAGTGAAAGAGTAGATATTAACAAGCAGTTGGATAATCAAACAGACCCAAATTTGGTGACCGGTGGCTGGCTTATTGAGATTGACAACTATGATTCAAGCGAGCAAGTGGTTATAACAGAGGGAAATGGAGAAAAACTTAGATTTACATATCACACACCCGAAATATTATCTTCTGTTCAGAGAAATTATCTTACTAACTTAGTTACTAACACTGACAAATCTATTTATAACAGGGATAAAAACAGTGTTGAATGGGAGAGATATATAGATATTGACACTCTTGCGAGATTCTATATAATAAATGAACTGGTAGATAATGCAGAGTCCTTCCATGGCAGTTGCTATATTCATAAAGACTTGGGAGCAGACACAAAATTAATCTTTGGTCCGGTATGGGATTTTGGTAATTCATTCCGTAGAAGTAGAGATTTGTTCATTTACGAATATCCTCCATTCGGACAGAGTTGGATTGGAGAAATAGCAAAATTTCCGCGTTTTCAAGAAAAGGTAAGGGAATTATGGAAGGTATATAGTCCAAACTTATTGACAAGAATAAACAGTTTTATTGACAACTATATATCAAGCATAGGTGATGCCTGCTTATGTGATGCACGACGCTGGAATAAGTATGGAAATGCTGATTATGAGCAGGATAAGGTTACTTATAAAAATTACCTGAAAGAAAAATTTACCTGGCTTGGCAGTAACTGGAATTTAGGAGGAATATCAGATACTGAGGTTAGTAGGGGAGTTGTTAGTAATGTTGCAATTAACGGAACGGTAGGTCTATTAGATGCTAATAATATTTCTTCAGTTAAGGCATACGATATGTCAGGACGCATTGTAAAAATAGAAATATCAGGAGGCTCTGTTACTATCGGTGCAAAGAGCGGAATTTATTTGTTAGAAGTTGTTTATAACTCTGGTGATAGATTTGTTAATAAGGTGATTATTAGATAAATATAAATAAAAGTATAAGTATTCCGGCTTGTTAATAATTGGCAAGCCGGTTTTTATATCATTCTATAAGTAGAAGCGGCGTTAATAGCCTCATTTATGCTTTTTGCATCGAATCTTTTAAATATCTCTTTGCGGTAGAATTTTATAGTGTCACAAGATAGATGGAGTTCCATTGCTATTCTATCAATACTAAATCCCATTGCACTCATTTTTAAAATTTCTTTTTCAATTTTTTTTAATGTGGGCCATTCTGTTTCATTCCAATTTTTTTTGTTACTGTCGTATTTCCATATTTTAGTGTAGTCCATAGAATATGCAATAACATCATCAACCGTACCTATTGTTGGGATAGATTCAACGCATAACATTAGCCATAGGTCACCTGTTGAGGAAAGTTTTAAAGGAGTTGCTTGATGATTGTAAAAGCGTATTTTTTTAGTTTCTTTGTCAATTATTTTATAAGATTCAACAAAAGTAATATTCATACGTTCTTCTAATGGTATTGAGCGTATGAGTTCTATTGATTTATCATTAATTTCTGCAATTTTATTTAAATCTTCTTCTGGTACGTTTTTAATTAAAAAATCAAAACCAAGAGTTTCTATTTCTTCGCGAGTATATCCTGAGAAAAATAAAGCATTATTAGATACATATAGAAAGTCTTGTTTAAATAAATCTACGATATAGATGCTTTTGTAAGTTAGTCTTGATGTTGCTTTAACGCAGTTTATAAAATTTCCAATGTCTTTGTAAGAATCTTCCGTTACACCTGTTATTTGTATATTTCGAAAATGCGACATAAGTTAAACTAATAAAGTGTTTTATTATATTCTGCAAACATAATTATATTTTTCTTTAAATAAAAGTAGTTTTATTCAAATTTTATATAGAGTTTTCATTATTACACTTTTGGGTAAAAATACACCACTTGTCTATTTTTACACTTTTGTGTAGTAAAGAATAAAATTTATTAGTATATTTTTGTAGGTGAAATTTAAAGAATATTTTAAGATATACATTTAAATTATTTAAAATTTAATTATGAAGAAAATTTGTTTATCATTAATTATGTTGTTGGCGTTAGTGTTTAGTGCCAATTCGCAGAACCGATGGAATATATACGCAGGAGGCTCTATTTCTCATTTATGTGAGGAAGCTTCTGCTATTTCATCAGACCAAAGTTACGGCTGGGGTGGCGGTGCTTTTATAGGTGCCGGTTATGAGATTAACTTTAATTCCCATTGGAGCCTGACACCACAATTAGAGTTCAGATTTATTAATAATGGAGCAACAACTGATGGTTATTCACATCCAGGTTCGTTTTATCCAAACTCTTCTGTATTTCAATTTTATAGCAACCATTCGGAATGGAACAGGACCTTTAGTATAAATATTCCTGTTATAGCAAGTTACAGATTCTCTATTTCAGAAGGTTTGGGAATGCGTTTTGGTGCAGGTGTTTATTTGCAGGAATTGTTGGCAGGAAAAAAGTATTATTATGATTATTTTAACAATCATAATGATGAAGTGTATAAGGATAAAATTTCTGGTAATTTTGGTGAGAGATTTAATGTAGGCGCAGTAGCAGAGGTTGCGTTGGAAACAGGCAAGCACTTTTCTTATATGTTCCGAGCGCAATTCCCTTTCTTGGAAAAATATCATACAAGAAATACGCTGACTTTATCACTTGGATTAAGATATAGTTTCTAAAATAAAATCTAATAGACAATAAATAGGGTGGCCCAGAAGTCATAAAACTTTGAGGTCACCCTATTCACACATAATATCAATAAAACTCCTTGCTCCTACAGAGCGCTTTTGGTGGGGTGATGCTTTCTTGGGGCGTTGCCCAGGCTGGAGAACCGTTAGGCTTTCAGCCCGCAAATTTAAATGTTTTTGATTCTGCAATAGCGGACGCTTTGGATAAGTGTCCCTACGGCGAATATTATCCAATATATTGAATATCAGTTATATGTAGAGACACATTGCAAATATGTCCGCCATGTTGGAACGGATAAATTTTAAATGTATAATTAAAACTATGCTTTTAATGTAGCAACCATTCGTACGCAGGTATTATTTGTATTGTATAATTTTCTTCTTTTACAGTTTCTCTTTCAAAGTCTGTGATTAGAAACAGTTGTTTACAACCGGTTTTTTCTGAAGCTGAAATAAGCGATTCTAACTCTCTTTTTCTGGTTTTAGCATTTGTTATGTTATATGCAACTTGATACATTTGTATTATTCTGTTGCCCTTACATACGACAAAATCCACCTCTTTAGCGCGAGGATGTTTCTTATAGTAAAAAATATCGCAGCCTTCTTTTTTTGATCTTCTAAGTAGTTCGATATATATTATTGTTTCAAGCCTCCATCCAACGTTTTCTCCAGTGAAGGCATTTGTCCGTTTATCCATTAGGGCAACGTCTATAGCATATACTTTTTCGTCGGTAATTCTTTGTCTGCTTTTTGTTGAATATTTGTTTAGACCAACCAATAAGTATGCTTGCTTCAAATAATTTATGTAGTTGTTAGTGGTTTGTGGTGTGCCAAAGCCAAAAAGTTTTGTCAGTTCCGTGATTGATATAATTGAAGGTGTTATGTTTAGCAAATGATGCGATAGTTTGCTGAAAGCAGAAAAGAATCTGATTTTGTGTCTTTGTTGAATGTCTCTGTTTATTATGTCATCAACCAAGTTGCTTACATACTGTTTGCTGTTTTCTTCTATAAGCAGTTCGGGAAACCCACCTTGCTTTAGGTACTCATCAAAAAGAGCCCTTCTTTGTCCTTCCAATTGTGTGGTTAAAAGGGTTGTATTGATACCTTTATAGTCGCAGTATTCGCTAAAAGAGAAAGGATACAGTTCTATAGAATTGTGTCGGCCTGTTAAGTGTGTGGCAAGTTCTCCGCTTAGAAGTTTTGCGTTTGAACCAGTGATTATTATTTTCATTCCCTGACGGAGAAGTCGGTTTACAAAAAGATGCCAACCTGGAACGTTTTGCACTTCATCTAAAAATAGGTGGGTGAAATTGCCATTTATTTTATACAGTACTTCAAGAATGTCGTTAAGGTCTTTCGCTTTAACATCAACAAGGCGTTCATCGTCAAAATTCACATAAGCATATTTTACTCCAGAGTTATGCAAAACATTGAAGCATAGTGTTGATTTTCCGCTTCGACGCACTCCAATAACAACCTGGGCAAGGTTGCTATTGAGATTTACTAATGATTCTTCTTTTCTTTTACAGCGGAAAGAAGATGCCTTTACTTCCAGTTCTTGTATTTGCTCTGACAAGACTAATTCTATTGTACGCCTATCTATCATATATTTAATAGTTTACGTTGCAAATGTAAATAAAATAATTTAATTAAACTACCTTATTATGATAAAAATGGGTTTTCAAATCATCTTATTTTGCAATAAATGTGGTTACAAACTACCTTATTATGACAAAAACGAGGTTGTAAATCATCTTATTTTGCAATAAATGGGGTTTTGATGATGTTAGCAAATCTAATTAAACAGGCAATTTAGTCAAAGATAATTCCATTTATCTGGTTGCCATCGGCAAAAAGTTTTCTAAGAAATGAAATTAAATGCTACCTTTGCATAAAACGTAAAAATTAAAATTGTGGCAGATAAAATAGTTGAAACACCGCTGATGAAGCAGTTTTTCGAGATGAAGAAAAAACATCCCGATGCAATTATGCTGTACCGCGTCGGCGACTTCTATGAAACCTTTTCTACGGATGCTATCGTAGCGTCTGAGATTTTGGGAATAACGTTGACAAAGCGAGCAAATGGTCCTGGTCAGAGTATCGAACTGGCAGGTTTTCCGCACCATGCTTTGGATACTTATTTGCCAAAACTTGTCCGTGCCGGGAAAAGGGTTGCTATCTGCGAGCAGTTGGAAGATCCGAAAACGACAAAGAAACTTGTTAAACGCGGTATTACCGAACTGGTTACGCCAGGCGTTGCAATCAACGGCAATATGCTTGACTATCGCGAAAACAATTTCCTTGGAGCGGTTCATTTCGGCAAGGATTCCTGCGGTGTTGCTTTTTTGGATATAAGTACCGGTGAGTTTATGACTGCTGAAGGTACTATTGACTATATTGACAAGTTGCTTGCCAATTTCTCTCCGAAAGAGTTGCTCGTTGAGCGCTCTTGCAAAAAGCGTTTGGAAAATTCCTTTACTGCAAAATATCTTTCATACGAGTTAGATGACTGGATGTTTACCGTAGAAACGGCTAAAGAGCGACTTCTTAAACAGTTTGAAACCAGCAGTTTGAAGGGCTTTGGTATTCACAATATGGAAAACGCCATTGTTGCTTCCGGTGCTATTCTTTTTTATCTCGACATTACCCAGCATACACAAATTGGGCATATAACCGCTATTTCTCGAATCGAGGAGGAGAAATTTGTCCGCCTTGATAGGTTTACTATCCGCAACCTTGAACTTGTAAACCCGATGAATGAGGAAGGCAAGAGCCTGCTTGACGTTATTAACCGCACTATAAGCCCTATGGGAGCGCGTATGCTAAGGCGGTGGATACTTTTTCCATTGAAGGATGTCAAGCAGATTACAGACCGTTTGGATGTTGTTGAGTACTTTTTTAAGGACAGTGAGGGAAGAGAGTTGCTCAAGCGGCATTTGGAGGTTATTGGTGATATGGAGAGGCTTGTTTCAAAGGTTGCTGTAGGGCGTATTTCTCCGAGAGAAACAGTGCAGTTGAAAAATGCCTTAAAGGCTATTGCACCGATAAAGGAATACTGCGAAAATTCAGACAATCCCGTTATCCGTTCCTTTGGTGACCAGTTGAATGCGTGTGCAACTATCCGCGACCGAATAGAGCGGGAGTTGAACCCTGATGCACCTAATGCCACCAATCGAGGTAACGTTATCCGTGAGGGAGTTGATGACGAACTTGACAAACTCCGAGACATTGCTTATTCCGGCAAGGATTACCTTATGCATATCCAGCAAAGGGAGAGCGAAAGGACAGGTATTCCAAGCCTTAAAATCGCTTATAACAATGTTTTCGGATACTATATAGAAGTAAGGAACACGCATAAGGACAAGGTTCCTGAGGAGTGGATAAGGAAGCAGACACTCGTCAGTGCAGAAAGGTACATCTCTCAAGAACTGAAGGAATATGAGGAAAAGATACTTGGTGCGGAAGATAAGATTTTGTCAATAGAGACCCGTCTTTTCAATGACCTGATAGCGGCTATATCCTCGTATATCCCTGCAATTCAGTTGAATTCTTCGCTCATAGCGAGAATTGACTGTCTGCTATCGTTTACACGTGCTTCGCTCGAAAACAGATATAACCGCCCTATTGTTGATGATTCGTTGACGATAGACATTAAGGAAGGGCGTCACCCGGTTATAGAAACTCAGATGCCTATTGATGAGGCTTATATCAGCAATTCTGTCAAGTTGAGCAATGATTCGCAACAGATAATTATCATTACCGGTCCTAATATGGCTGGTAAATCAGCATTGTTGCGTCAAACGGCGTTGATTGTACTACTTGCCCAGATAGGTTGCTTTGTGCCGGCAGATGCCGCTAAAATAGGCATTATTGACAAGATATTTACTCGCGTTGGTGCTTCCGACAATATCTCTCTTGGTGAATCAACGTTTATGGTTGAGATGAATGAGGCTGCTTCTATCCTTAACAATATCAGTGAGCGCAGCCTTGTGCTTTTTGATGAACTTGGCAGAGGAACAAGTACTTACGACGGTATTTCCATTGCGTGGGCTATTGTGGAGTACCTGCACGAGCATAGAAAATTCCATCCAAAGACACTGTTTGCAACGCACTATCACGAGTTGAACGAGATGGAAAAGTTGTTCAAGAGGATTAGCAATTATAACGTTTCCGTAAAGGAAATAGATGGCAAGGTTGTATTTCTTAGAAAACTCGTTAAGGGCGGCAGTGAGCATAGTTTCGGTATTCATGTAGCAAAACTTGCAGGGCTTCCGCAATCAATAGTAAAGCGTGCAAACGAGGTTTTAAAGCAACTTGAAGCCGCCAATGCACGGGAAGGTATCAATAAAAGTCTTTCGGATCTGGGTGAGTCAAAAGGAGTGCAACTGTCGTTCTTCCAGTTGGATGACCCAGTTCTAAGTCAGGTAAGGGATGAGATACTAAACATAGATATCAACAATCTCACTCCTATGGAGGCTCTAAACAAACTGAATGATATTAAGGCCATTATAACCGGCAAGAGGTAGCAGGCCAGACAATGACATAATTTAAAGGGATTGCATCAATTATTTTGACACAATCCCTTTTTACTTAAAACAGTGATTAATTAGAAGAATTTCACTTCCTTGCCAACAATTGAACTAAGTATATAGTTAGCGGCACGAGAAGTTCCGATACGGAAGTATTTGTTGTTCATCCATTTTTCGCCAAGAATTTCCTTAACGATAGTGTAGTACTTAACGGCATCATCAGTAGAAGAAACGCCACCAGCAACCTTGAAACCGACCATATTTCCTGTTTTGTCATAGTATTCCTTGATGCACTTGCACATAACATAAGCGGCTTCAAGAGTAGCACCAGGATAAACTTTTCCTGTTGATGTCTTTATGAAGTCAGCGCCAGAGTACATTGACAAAATAGAAGCCTTTTTAATGTCGGCCGCTGTCTTCAATGCACCTGTTTCGAGGATAACTTTCAGACGGGCGTTGCGGATAGATTCTTTTATTTCGGCAATTTCGTCGCAAGCCTCTTCGTAGTTTCCAGCGTAGAAAAGACCGAGGTTAAGAACGATGTCAACTTCTGTTGCACCGTCGGCAACAGCCAAAGAAGATTCAGCAGTCTTTATCTCTTGGAAAGTTTGAGATGAAGGGAATCCTCCGGCAACTACAGCAACTTCTATATTTGATACTTCCAAAGCACCTTTTACAACGACTGCAAAGTTAGGGTAAGTGCAGATTGCGGCAACGTTTGGCAATTCTGGATATTCGCTTTCAAAAGCGTTAACTCGCTCAACCATTTTTGTAATTGATTCAACAGTATCTGTTGAGTTCAAGGCTGTAAGGTCGATTGCGTTGAAGCATTGTTTGTAAACTTCAACGTTGTTGTTTTCGTCAAAGTGCTTAGCAAGAATTTCCTGCAATTCAGCTGCAACAGTGTTATCGCATTCAGTTACTGTGCTTTCATTAAGTACCTTTGTGTACTTGTCTTGAATGTTTGCTTCCATATATTTAAATTTTTAGTTTTTCGTTGTTTATGTGTCTTGTTTTGTCGCGATCTGTCTTTTTTCTCAAATTTTTCTCAAAAGCCTCAGTCAAGTCAGTGCCAGTCTGGTTAGCGAGGCAAATAAGCACCCAAAGGACGTCGGCAAGTTCATCTCCAAGGTCTTTTTTGTCGGATTCTTTAAAAGATTGGTCTCCATATTTGCGGGAAATAATTCTTGCAACTTCGCCAACCTCTTCAGTAAGTACTGCCATATTTGTCAGTTCGCTGAAATAGCGAACGCCGTACTTCTTTATCCAGTCATCAACAATGCTTTGTGCTTCTGCTATAGTCATTATTCTTTTAGTTTTGTGTCGATGATAATAGTAACAGGTCCGTCGTTAATAAGTTCAACCTGCATATCAGCCCCAAATTCGCCTTCCTCGCATGCCTTGGGCAAGTGCTTGTTAAGTTCATCAATAAATGCTCGGTAAAGAGGAATTGCAACTTCCGGACGCGCTGCCTTAATATACGACGGGCGGTTGCCTTTCTTTGTTGATGCGTGGAGAGTGAACTGGCTGATTACCAGAATTTCTCCGCCTACGTCAAGAATTGATTTATTCATCACGCCGTTTTCGTCATCAAAGATGCGGAGGTTTGTAACTTTCTTTACCAGCCATTCTATGTCGGCCGCTGTGTCATCGCCTTCGATTCCTACCAGTATCATCATACCGGCGCCTATCGAAGACTTTACCGTGCCTCCAATGGATACTGATGATTGGCGTACGCGTTGTATAACTATTCTCATTGTTTTAATTATCTATATTTTGCGAAGATAATGCAAACAAGTTTCAGAAAAAAGCAATTTCGCAGATTTTTTGGGTTTAGAGAATCAAGCAGCAAGTGTCAAGGTGTTTGTCTATATATAAATTATGTTATCATGCTTACGAAACGGATGTAAAACCGCCATTTTTTCCAGTGTTGTTTTTGGGTATTCTTTTCTACAACAAAGAATACCCAAAATACAAACTAATCTTTATATCTCCATTTTTCCTTTATACTATCAGGTTGATTGCTAAAAAATGTAAATGGAATAAATTTTTTGCGAACAGAATCTGTTGTCTTGTAATATTTATACATTTGAAATAAGTAATAGCCATCTTCATTTTTTTCAAAAAAATGAGCCTCTTTAAAGAATGCTGGATCATATAATCCAACCTTGCATTCTTTCTCAGACAATACTGTTTCACTAACACTGCAACCATGCTTTATGTTTTTCTTATACCAACGAACTAAAGTCCGTATAACAAGTTCTCTACTGTCAAAGTCCCAAACAGAAAACCCTAAAACAGGATAAATCATAAAACGGTCTGAAATATGCTTCCGATAACAAATCAAAGCCACTCCATTATACATAATTGTTTTGTCTCCTATGCTGTCTTCTGTGCATACAGGATTTTCAGCAATACAAGCATAGGCAAAGGCAAATAATTTATCTCGGCTATAAATAATGCTATCAACATAAACCTCAATACAATCTTTTGTCTTGACCGGACATGCAACAATTTCATCATTCGTATGATTTATTCGGACTGCATTCATATAAAATGCACCAGAAGGGTCAACGTCAGAATAAGGATGATATTTTAAAAGACTGTCTATTGGAACGCCTTCGTCACGATTCTTTCGAAACATTCTATAGTACTCTATATTTTCTTTGTACGCTTCAGAAATCTGCTCCATATCTCTTAACTGCAAAGAATCCTTATACTGCTCAAAATTAAAAAGACTCTCGAATTTAATCGCAATCTTATCAGATAGTTCACATGCAGTTAGCCCTAAAATTAGCATTAAACACAGAATGGGTATTGTTTTATTATTTCGTACCATAATTATATGTTATTAATTGTTAATAATTATTGCATCTAAATTGTTTATATTACTTTCATTTGAGTAAATTTTTAAACATATTTAAGTAACTTCATAAAAAGTTGACGCTATTTAAGCCTCGTTGGTTCGCTTTTTGGTCTGCTCTTGAATCCCCTGTCCAACTTCGCTCGTCAATAAAACGAAAGAGAGAATTCCTATTTTTGCGATAGAGATTATTTCCATTTTTTTATCTTTTTATATAGAAATATAAATATTATCCAAGGCACAAGGCCCAACAAAACCCCATACGGATACCAAGGTATAGAACCGTCTGTTTGTTCCATTTCATTTTCTGACAACCCTAACAATTTCAATGCAGACAGATATGCCTTTTTGTTTAAAAATTGTTTTTTATTAAACAATTTAGGACAATACTCATTTTTAATATTATTATAAATATACCATCTTTCAATAGGTCCGTCTTCTTTTATGCTGCATTTGATAACAACATAATTATTATTCCAAAGAACTTCTTTTACAATTCCCTCATGGTCAATAAAATACGATCCATCTCCAATGGCGTACCTTAAATAAGAACCGCGACCTTGCCAATCATGGTATAAACTAAAGTTGGTGTCGCCAATTTGCTTGTATTCAGTTATGTCGTATAAAGAACCCATAATTAATGTTACAATTAATGTAAAAGTTCCGAAAATAGATATTAAGCAACCTTTTGCTATTTTCTTGACTTCCATATATAAAATTGATAAGTAGTTGACATTGGTTTTATAAATGAACCTCTCGAATGGTTTAATAAATCTGAGAAAGGGACATGATATAGAAAAGATTTTACATTTTTAGTGTCATAAACAATATTTAGAAGAGATTTGCCATCTTCTGACGTATATGCGTCAAATGAATACGAGCCTATAAATTGCTTGGATATCTGGGGATTAGTCAAAACATTCCATAGACCCCATTCTCTTGCAACTTTGGTTATTGTACCTGGAACATCTGTATTGTTTGATCGAAGCAAATGCTGTCCTTTAATAACTTTTTCTTCGGAATGTAGCGACTTAGTATATGGGTGATTATCATCCAGAATTGATATCTCTGGTCCACAGCCCAATAAAAATTCATTTAATAAATTATCCATTTTAAACCAATTAGTTGGTTTTATGGCTCCTTTATTTTTGTTAGTTAAGTCTATTGTGAGATTCTCCGAATACAATCCTCCTTGTATTTTATATACATTTTCTAATATTTTATTAATGTGTGGTTCAAATTCTCCAACAAGACTTCCTTTACCTCCAATATGCTTAAATCCTTCTTTTTTGTTATCCTCTTCAAACCAAGTGTAGTATTTGGTGTCGTTGTTCTGATACCAATCCATTCCGCTTGGGTCAACGTATTTGAGCGGGTTTGCGGCGCACCAGAGGTAGGGTGAGAGGTGGGTGTATTTTTCGGCGAGGGGGTCGATTGTCGTTGTGCGTCCGATTATGGGGTCGTACATGCGTGCGTGGCTGTCGTAGAGGTCGAGACCGTTCTCGCGGTCAAGTTCCTTGCCTCCGTACTTGTACGGCTGAACGCCCATGCTTCCGCTGCCCATCAGACCTCCGTATGGATAGTAACTGCTCGTTTTCATAAGTATTGGTTTTATCTCCCTCAATTATAATTATTAAATTTTAAAAGAGCAAGAGAAAATATAAATATTTTCAAAAAAATTAGGTACAGATTCAGTACAGATTCAAACTTCCTACAGATGTTTATAATAATATAGGTAGTAAAGTGTTTGAGTATTTTTATTTAGCATTTTGTTTTTAGGAATATACGATATTGAATTATTGAAAACTTACTGTCGTAATACTTACGGCTGTAAGTTTTTGTTATTTATTGAGTTTGTGGTGTTTATGGAAAATTTATAGCGTTCCTTGCTCTATTCGGATGCAGATACGCTCTATCATTGCATCGTTAGGGTCTTTGTCGGGTTTCCATTCTGCTTTCAGGCTTACTCCGAATAGTTTTCCGAATGCTTGCCAGAATGTGGCGCGGAAACCGCCTAAGAATGCTTTGATAATTCCATACGTTGGCTGGTTGGTTTCGCGGTAAATCAGTTTTACAAGTATTCTTGCCTGCCGTCTGGAAAAGCGTTTCAGTTCCGGTTTGTATTGCTTGAATAGGGCGTCTTCCATTGCTTTCAAGTGGTCTTCGCGTTCCTCTTTAGTGGGCAGTGTTTCGATATATTCGTAAGTTTCAATAAGCGTAGCCGCAATAAGTTTAGCGTATGGCAGAGCCTTTTTAACGTCGCGAACAGTTCGCCAGTAGAATTCTTCCTGTTTCTTATTCTTGAATTTCTCTTCTGGGAAGCAGGTAATAGGGTTTAGCACAAGCATGAGGGTGCTGTCGCCATCTTCAACAGTATGGAAATAGTAGTATCCTTTATACGTTTTATTTTGAACGTTAGGCAGTTCGCTTGCTTCTTCCTGAGATAAAGCAGGAAAGATAAGGCAGAAAAACAGTATAAAGGTTAAAAATTTCATTTATTAGCCTCAATCTGGGTGTTGTTAGCCTTGTGTTCAGGAGAATTGCGGGAGTTGAGCCATGCAAGAACGATGCTCATTGCAAGGATAAAAGCAATGATTGACAGGTAAATAGCGTTGCTTGAGCGTTTTTCTATGGCAAGCCTCAGCTCCTGAATGTCGTGAAATCTCTTTTTGGGATTACTGTCGGTACATTTATCGGCTATGTGCTTTAGTAGAGAGTTCTTGCCAGTACAAGCTGCGATAACTTCCTTTAGGATAAGTCCGTAATTATATATGTCGTCCATAACGTCTTGCTTTCCAAGAGTATTTTTTTGGTCGAAGCCAACGTCAATAAGTTTGATGTTTTTTGCTTCTTCGGTAATCATAATCATTTCCGGCCGCAACGGTCTGTGAACGATGTGGTTTTCCTGAATGTATCCTAAAGCCGCAGGGAGTTGGTTTTTTATTTTTGATAGCAAGTCGGGCGTAATAGCCTTCTTATCGATGATTTCGCGTAGCGATTCACCATAAACGTTATCAGTGATAATGCACATGCCAAGACCGTCGATATGCTCAAGGTCATTAATCATAACGATATTAGGATGGGCAAGGTTATACCTCACATCGAATTCCTTTTCAAGCATCACTTGGTATTCTCTCTTTTCTGCATATTCTGGTTTGAGGCATTTTAGCATCACCCATTTACCGTATTTTTTGACACGATATACTTGGTAAAATTCCTCTTCCCATTCAGGAAGGAGAGTCAGTTCGCTCCATTTGTTTCCGTTATCAGACATAATCGTTATATTTTGACATATTATAATCTGCAAATATAATACTTAGTATATCCTAATAAAAGCGTTTATGCCGTTTTTTGCTTTTTTTCATTTATTATCTCGTACAATGCAAAGATACTCAGGCCGATAATTGGTCTATTGCAGTATGCTTTTTGTAAAAATATTAATAAATTGCTAACTTAGAGCATTATTTGCAATAAACAACGACAGAAAGCGTTATTTTAATATGGCTAATATGTACGACAAGCGAAGAGTGTGGAAATGGGCATTTTTGTTCATTTCGCTTGCTCTTGTAGCGTTTTTCTTATATGTTTCGAATAATCTTGTTGAGGATATGTCGAAGCAAGAAAGGGCAAGAATGGAAATTTGGGCAAAGGCTACACAGAAACTTGCTTCTGCACCAGTGTATGGTGACGGGGAAAGCCAGGAAGCAATAGTTGCTTTTTCAGAAAATATAGACTTCCTTCTGAGTATAATTGAGGATAACAGGAATATTCCCGTTATGCTTGTTGATGAAAATGATAATATACTGCAATACAGAAACTTTAAGTTGCCGGAACCGATTGACAGTATTTCACCATATAAGTTGACAGACGTAAATAAGGCTTTTCTTGCTGAGAAATTGCAAGAATTGAAGCATTCAAATAACCATATTGAGATTAATATTGATGAAAATACAGTTCAGCATCTTTATTATGAAGATTCTACGCTTCTGAAGCGTATTCTTTTCTATCCGAATATTCAGTTGGCTGTTATGGTTGTTTTCGTATTAATCGTTTATTTCGCGGTTGTTACGACAAAAAAGGCGGAGCAGAATAAGGTGTGGGTAGGACTTTCTAAGGAAACTGCCCATCAGTTGGGAACGCCGATTTCCTCTCTGATGGCGTGGGTGCAATATCTGGATGCACTTGGAACGGATAAGGAAATACTTGACGATATGGACAAGGACGTTACCCGTTTGAGTACCATAGCAGACCGGTTCTCAAAGATTGGCTCCAAGCCAGAAATGGAGTTGTCGTTTATCTGTGATGCTGTTGTAAAGAGTCTTGATTATATGAAGGCGAGAATTTCCAAAAATGTTGACCTGACAATAACAACGCCGAGTGATGATAAGGGTGTAAACCTCTGCCTGTCTCTATTTGAATGGGTTATGGAAAATCTTGCCAAGAATGCAGTTGACGCAATGCAGGGTAGAGGAAGCCTTAGTGTTAATATCAGCTATGAAGGTCAAACGGTATGCATTGATGTTACTGATACAGGTAAAGGATTGTTGCGCAAGAACTTTAAGACTGTATTCAATCCTGGCTTTACAACAAAGAGTCGTGGTTGGGGCTTGGGTCTGACACTTGCAAAAAGGATTATTGAAGAATACCATGGTGGAAAAATATATGTAAAATCTTCGGAAATCAATGTTGGTACGACCTTCCGCATAGAATTGCCGATGGTAAAGGAATAGCAGGTGGTGCTGCTTCTTTGATTGTTAGAGAGTTTTGAGATGTCATTATTATGCGCTTCACATAATCCGCCTTGTTTTGCGGCTAAATTTCACACTATCCTCCGTTTTTTTTGCTGAATTTTCACATTATCCGCATTTTATGGTTGGTTTCTGGGATATTGTTTGGGGATTTGTTTGGCTCAGTAGATTTTTAGTGTGGATAACCATATAATTTAGCAATGCCGAAAAGGAAGAACTTCTTATCCGCAACACCTCTTAAATTAGCTCTGAACAGTTTG
>ERZ791624.325-NODE-325-length-34354-cov-3.384909_pt1 | contig 34354 bp, 32 predicted proteins | sample MGYA00510058_ERZ791624 | MGnify/ENA primary metagenome ERZ791624 (study PRJEB30046, sample SAMN00715158) | human gut metagenome | study: EMG produced TPA metagenomics assembly of the A metagenome-wide association study of gut microbiota in type 2...
AATGCTGAGGCAGTTGCCTTGCTCATCAAACTCTGCCACGCCATATCGCTCAGGATCACTTACTCGATAACCAAATACAGTAGCTTTGTTATTCTGCTCTGCATCTACTACAGCCTGATGCAACATCTGGTTCAAACCTGCACCATAAAAGATGTTATCTCCCAATACAAGACAAGCAGAATCATTACCGATGAACTTCTCACCGATTATGAATGCCTGTGCCAAACCATCTGGTGAAGGCTGCTCAGCATACTCAAATTTCACACCCAGTTGGCTACCATCACCAAGTAATCGCTTGAAACCAGGCAAGTCGAATGGAGTTGAGATAATCAGAATCTCACGGATACCTGCCAACATTAAAACCGAGATAGGATAATATATCATCGGTTTATCGAAGATAGGTATCAGTTGCTTGCTTATACCCTTTGTGATAGGATACAAACGTGTACCGCTGCCACCTGCTAATACGATTCCTTTCATGAAATACTAAACTATAATTTATTCAGATAAAATTTCATCATTCTCATTGCTTCGCTGTGAGAATCAAATCCATTCTTCTTTACCTCTTCAGCATAGCTTCTTCGCTTGCTAAGATTTGCATTCACCACATTGATAATAGTATCAGCCCAAACTTCAGGCGATTCATTTAATCCTATGTAGTGTGCCAACTCTGAAGCTGTAGTCTCTTCTGTTATATTCTTAGAGAAGAAGATTGGTAAACCTGCACATTGAGCTTCTATGCCAACAACAGGCATACCCTCATACAAACTTGGTAGCAAGAATGCATCAAAAGCATTATAAAATTGCTTGATGTCATCACGGCGACCTAAATCCTCTACTCTATCTTGCAATCCATATTCCTTTATCTTTTCATGCATTGCCTTTTCTAATTCGCCAAAGCCAATCATTACAAGTTTAGCATTAGGCTGTTTTTTAGCAATAGCATTGAATATATCAATCAGGAAAAAAGGATTCTTCTGATCAACATATCGTCCGATAAAGCCATAAATCACCTTGTCTTCCCATCCAAACTTCTTTCTGGTTTCATCTCTAAGAACCTTATCGAAAGCATTGGCATCAGCATTGATTACAGTCTTGAATATTGTAATATCACCTTTATCATAGGTTTTCTTACCAAATTGCCAAACTCCACAATCTATAGAATTTGCCATGTAGTAATTAGCAAACCAATGGGAGAAAGGACGAAGAGCCAATTTTACTATAGTTTTCTTCTCATTCTTGTCACCTTTAGATATACTCTCCGAGATTCTAACCTTTACACCAGCTAACCACCCCAAGAACATAGGAAAGACATTTAAAGTATTATCAAAGGCATGCATGATTTCATATTTATTGTCCTTCAATATTTTATAAGTCTCTCTCATATGCGCTCCAATATGCTTGTAAGGAGCGACCTTATAAACCCTGCCACCGAAAGAAAGAATTTCTTCCTCAGGAATACCATTTGAATCAGAATCACAGATAAAGTCAAACTGAATCTGGGTTCTATCAATATGTCGGTAATACTCCATAATAAGATTTCGTTTTCCGCCAGAATGGAGTACACCTGCAATAATAGCAATTCTCTTCATAACCATTAACTATTTTACAGATTCATTATAAAAAGTAGAGATACCATTCAACATAGGAGTCAACTCAACTTGTGCCAAACGTTGCATTTTTTCAGTATCCAAAACCATGTTAGACACATCCATAGGGCGGGCATTCTCATAGACAATCTTAAAATCCTTCTTTGTGATAATCTTCAAGAAAGCAAGAATATCATTCACAGAATAACCTCTACCACTGCCCAAGTTAACGGTCTCGTTGTAGACATCCTTATCTATCAACTGATAGAATACCTTTGCCAAATCATCAATATAGATATAATCACGGATTGCCGAGCCATCACCCCAAACTTCTACTGGCTTATCCTCCAAGATCTTACCAATTGCTACAGCCACCAATCCTTGCTTACCATGTAAATTTTGACCATGACCATATGGATTAGATGGACGAACAATTAAGTACTTCAACTTTTCTGTACGATTTTTAAAAAGAATACTATTCTCCATCATTTGCTTTGACCAGCCATAGTAAGAAATAGGTGCCATTTCATCTGTCTCAACAAATGGTAGCATCGTTGAACGATTACCATATATAGTACCACCAGAAGAGAAATAAACAAACTTGATATTCTCCTTAGCACAAATCTCCATCAACTTGATGGAAGGGAATATCATGTTCTTAAACTCATTGTTGAAATCATCATATCCACTACCAGGTATCAGTGTAGACACAAGATGAACCACGATATCTATCTTGTTACCAATCAAAATCTTTTCAACCTTGTCGATATTACCTAAAGCCTCTCGGTAAATCTTTACATTAAGGCCATCAAGTCTCGACACATTGGCAAACTCTGGTTCTACAACAAAAACATTATATTTTTCGTTTGTCAAAAACTGCTTGACCAAACTGGAGCCAATGAAACCAGCTCCTCCTATAAAAAGTATATTCATATTATTTCACATTACTATTAAATCTCAACATAAAGATATCCAACTGCATAACATCATTGAATTCAAAGATACTTTCGTTTCCACGTGCTGGCAGTAACATCATTTTGACTTCTTCTCGCAATGAATCACATCTGGCTTTTCCTTCTTAATAATCTTGACGGTTTCTATCAAAGCCTTCAGATCATTCAAAGGATTGAGCGAGCGGAACAATGATATAGGATATTCCTTTACCTCTACACCATTTCTGATGACTGGCTGATGCTTATCATCCTTACCACAGGCTATGACATACTCATTACCTTCCACCTTATTATATATAATAGAGTTTCGGATATATATATCCAATCCTCCTATCATCTGGCCTATATGCATTATTTTCATAAACACATACGAGTTTATAATAATTCATCCATTCTCTTTTTCATGACCTCAGCGCTTTGCTGCCATGAAAAACGCAAAACATTAGCATAACCTTTTGATACTAGAGATTTTGCGAATTGTAATGAATTGTAAATAGAAACAATAGCATGTTTAAACTCATCAACAGATAGAGGATTGCACAAAATAGCTGAATCATCTAAGACTTCTGGCAAAGAACTACTATTCGATGAAATTACAGGACAGCCACAAGCTTCTGCTTCTAACACTGGAATACCAAAACCTTCATACAGAGATGGAAAGATAAAAGCTTGAGCATTACTATAATACCGAATTAAATCTCTATCGGAAACCCTCCCTAAGAATTTTATATTGGGATTATTTGCATATTTAGAAAAGTCAAGAGTTTTAAAACTCGAAGAACTTAAATCACCTACAATATACATTTTAATATTTGGTAAGCAGTCCTGTGCTTTAAGAAAAGCCTCGAGAGCTACAATGAAGTTTTTATTTTCTTTTACCGATGATACTGCAAACAAATAATTATCAGATCGTAATTTTTCATCTAAAATAGGTTTGAACGCTGTATCTACGGCATTATAAACAACATCCATTCTTTCCTTGGGATAACCATAATAGTCAGATATTTCGTCAACTGAAAATTTGCTCACACTAAAAACAAATCGAGCATGCTTCAATATAACGGGTATCATCAGTCCATATGCCAGTCTAAATTTCCAAGAAAAAGTATTCGGGAAACGCTTAAACGTTATATCATGTAATGTTACGACAAGATTTTTATATAACAATGGAGCTGTATTTCCAAGACAAAGAAGTAAAGGCTTCCCTTGAGATCGTAGATAATTAGGTAAATCTATTTGTTCCCAAGCATGTCCTTTTCGCTTACCAATCACTTTTGCCTTCAGCTTATCCGCTATATCTGTGTGAATTACGTTTTGCGGAGATACGAAAGCAATAGAATCGCCATAGAGTTTCTTCAATTGCAAACTCATTTCTATAGCAAATCGTTGTACACCAGTCAACTTTTGAGTTAGAAAACGAGCGTTTACAACGATATAATAATTATTATTAAGAGTATTAATATTCATATATTAAGAGTATCAATGTTCATATCCACATAAATAAAAAGCTTTTTCGGGACTAATATTACCACTATTCCATACATAGTGATTTAATGCATCATTTGACATTGGCCGGATAAAGATGAAAGCCTTATATGCTATAGATGCCCATACTATTACAACTACTATTGCCATTGATTTTATAAACCTTTGTTTATATAAAAACCAAGAGCACAGATATAAAAAGGAAAAATCATAAAATGTTGCAATTCGGGCAACAATTTCCATACCCGAGCTGAGACTTCTAAGTATAACACAAAAAGTCAATACATTATAAAAAAAAGAAGCATTAGGTATTATTTTTCTATTTTTATATGTATACAATAGAGATGCATAAAAAGGCACCATAGTAGCTATATAAACTATGTTTGCTTTTCTATTAAATCCATCTAATCCTCCAGTAGAAGCAAACCAAGAATCTGCATTAGCAATATAGCCAGAATATCGTTCTAAAGAAGAAAATACAGACAACAAGCCGAACAAATTAGCGAGAGACGCGACATTAAAAAACAAAATAAAAAATACAGATATTAAAACAACATATTTTGGTCTTATAAACATTACCTTTTTGAACACATAGAAAAGCAAACAAGGTAACATAAGAACTCCCGTAATTGTATGAAATAAAGAAGCTGCAATAAAAAGCAATATTGATTTAAAAAAACATCCATCTAACAAATATCTAAGTCCTATTAAAGCAATAGAAAAACCCATATACCATCTTACCATATTCATGGCAGCTGGTGCAATCCAAATAATAGATAGTGGAAGAAACAAAAATAGAAGTTGTTTATATGGTTTTGCAAATTTAAAAAAAGAATAAACCAGCAAAAACGAACAAAGGCTTATTGCAACATAATAGGGAAAGCCCAACCTAGCCATTGTTCCCCATAAGAGTTCAAATAAATATTCAATCTCCGTAGTATTAGTTCTTGTTCCTAATGAATTATATACATAATAATAAGCGCACCAATCAATATGTCTACCCCAACGTAAACCTTCTTCAAAAGTAAACACCATAATTGGAATAGTAGCAAGTTTCCAATAATTCTTTTCTTCTTTGTAAGATGCTTTTTTGCAATACCAACAACATATTAATATCACAAGAATATGTAAAACGATATACTGTAAATTATACATAATTACTTATTCAATTTATACTTGAAAAACAACAATATTTGTTTTCTTAAAGGATCAAATAGCAATAATACCATCATAAATACTATAGCCCGAAAAGATGTAGGTCTATAATACTTTAAAATTTCTTTTCTACTTACCATTTTTAAAACTTCTTCTTTCTTTACATCAGATTCATTTCTGAAATAAGATGATCTAATTGCTTTTGTTTTTATATATTGTATAAGATGTCTAGTCCGACGAAAGACACCGTTTTTTAGACCATTACTTTGAATCATACAATTTAATTCATCAGTAATCCTGAAAGATGAATACAAAAAATCCTGATATTTTGCCATTTTTTTAGATAATGAGCCTGTTGACTCAATTCTATAATAATAGCGTGAAGAAAGTATACTGAACACATTTTTTATCCTGCGTATATATTCAAAATAAAACAAAGTGTCTTCATGATTACTTATCTGCTCATCAAACAAAATGTCATTTTCTTTTAGTACTGCAGAATTAAAGAATTTACCCCAAGGAGTTCCATAAACCATTAACTTATCAATAGTGCGCTCATTTCCAGACCTCAACTCACATATTCCTTCCTTATATAAATAGGGCCAAGGCTTTATTTTTCCATTTTCTACTTTATCAGCCTGGATAATATACAGAGTGGAAGGTTCTAAATTCTGCGATGCGAAATCCTTCAAATAATCAGGTGTAATCCAATCATCACAGTCTATAAAAGTAATCCAGCCTCCCTTAGCTACGTTAATGCCATAATTTCTAGCATGACTTACTCCACCATTGGATATATGATAAGTAATCACTCGTGAATCAGATTCAGCATAAGCGTCACAGATTTGCGATGACGTATCAGTACTACCGTCATCAACCAATATCAATTCAAAATGTGTATATGTCTGTGCTAGAATACTATCCAGACATACTTTTAGGTACTTTTCCCCATTGTATATGGGAATTATGATGGAGATTAAAGGTGACAAGTTATAATTCATATCGTTCTCCAACTTTTTTTAATTTACGTTTTTCCATAATCATTTCGTAACTCCCTGAAGATAAAACCAATTGCAGTATTCTTTTAACTATACTTACAAATGAGAGCTTCATAAGTTTTGGTATAGCGTTGCTTTCATTAATCCTACAATATTCTTTTATTAATCGATCGGGATACTGTGACGATAATCCTTCTACGTTATCAAAAATAGAAATTGGCACGCTTATATCTTTAAAGCGTCCACCATTCTTGTATATTGTGTAAAACTGATTATAATCAGCAGCTATTTTATAGTCGGTATTATAGAGGTTTGACATTGCAGCATTTTTGGAAATAAAACAAGACTGGTGACAAAAAGGCAATCTTGTTTTTAAAGTATCAACAGGTTCATGTTTGGACCAATAAGCTCCTGTACTAAGTATCTTTATTGTATCGCCATAAATAACATCACAAGAATATTGCTTAGCTTTAAAAACTTCGGATAACGTAGTATTCTTCACGAACAAATCTCCCGCATTCATAAAGTTTATCCACTCCCCAGTCGCTGCCTTGATTCCTTTATTCATTGCATCATAGATGCCCTTATCTGGTTCACTCACTATTACATCAATTTTGTCTTTATACTTATTGACTATATCCATCGTACCATCCTTCGAGCCACCATCAATGATGAGGTACTCAATGTTTGGATACGTTTGATTAATGACAGAGAGAATCGTTTTCTCTATGTCGTTGACGGCATTGTAACATACCGTCACTACTGAAATTTTTGGTTGTATCATTTTATTTATCTATTTATTTATTCTATCTTCATAAGAGTCCCATATAAATCGTACAATTGTCATACTCGTTCCAACTGCCAATTGAGCATGACGTTCCTGCAAACCTACATATCGAGAGTCCTTACCATGACCTGTGCCATAATTATTGCGAAGTTCTGCCAAGTTTTGTAATATAGCTTTCAAATTTCCCAATATAGCCTTTATCGCCTTAGCATCGGGTATGTTATCAGGAATTTGCTTTGGTGTAATCCTTATAAACCTAAGCGTTTCATCTAACAATTGATTTAAGTTCCACTTTGTATCAATTGCTATATCGTTATCTAACAAGATTGTTTTGCAACAACTTTCCACCAGTTCCTTAGCCTTTCCAATAGCATCTGTAGGATTATCATGCTGGAGTTTCAGCATTTGCTCCAATTCTTGTGATATATAATCATTTGAGAAGCGCTTTGCCAGATTCTCCTTAGTCACTTCCACTAAAACATTTGCACCTTGCTCTCTTTCTAGTATTTTCTTACACTGTTTATAAATACGTTCGTATGCTCCACCTGATGTTGTCTCGTTCTCAAAAGCATATACAGAGGTTTCGTAGTGCAACATCAAATCAGCAAACAGCTTAATAACATTACTTTCTGGAGCTTCCGCTATATAAGCCATTAACGACTTACCTTTTGAAAGATGATATTTGGAGCACAACTGTACCCCAATACTAGAAAGAGTAAAGGCATCAAAATCTGCTGTTGAAAAATCAAGTACATAGCCACAACGATTAAACAACTGTGCAAACAATCCTTTTTCAATTTGTGAAATCATACTCTATCATTAAAATTTTAAACTACAATATAAGAGCTTTATACTAATCGTTTTTTATCCCCCTTGCATCTTCCACTTCCCCACATCGCTTATCACCGCCCCGAAGTCGTAGCCGGCCACGGAGAGCATCTTTTCGCGGACGCTCTTCTCCATGCCACCGTCAAAGGGATGGAGGGTGACACCGGAATAACAGTCGCAGAAGCATTGCTCCAAGATATCCAGTATGCGACACATCAGAAGTATGCGGTCCCAGACTGAAGAGGTGTTAATGAGAAGGATGCGGATGGCGGCGTACAGCTGCATCACTGACACCGACTCGTGGTGACGGAAATGATGCTGCGCCCTGCTGCTGAGATGATTCTTCTCTAAATATCTTGCACTATAAACTTGATGACCTAAGCCATCCACTGCCAACAGGCGGTTCCCAATCTTGATGATGAGCTGGACTGGTACATAATCATTCTGGTTACTCATGAATTCAAACGTTATTTATGTTTAAAACTCGTTCCCTAGTAAGGAAACAAATGCGATGATATGTCACCGACTTTTTATAATTTTGCCAGCGTTAGACAAAACAACGATGAATTCGTGAAAACAACTAACAATATTTTATTTATTAACTTAACATAGGAAATGCAATTATGAACATTAACATTTTCAATGGCTACCAGTCTACAGTGCCTGCTGTCATCAAGTTCCAGCAAATGGTGGACATCATCAGGAGCGACAAGCAGCTCGCCGAACTGACGAAGCGTTACCGCATCACGCACCAGAGGGAGTACAAGAGCCAGTGCTACTGCTTCTCCGTGACCTGCGTCTTCCAGGGTGGCAAGGCGAAGAAGGATATCATCGAGGTGACGGGCGTCGGATTTTCTGACTTCGACCATGTGCCAAAGGAGAAACTAGCCAAACTCTGCGCCAAGCTGAGAGAGGACAGACACACTTTGTTCTTCCACATCACCGCTTCGGGCGAGGGACTGCGCGTGCTCTATCGCTATGAGATGAAACCGGGAATGACGCTGGAGGAGCAGATGAAGTTCTATCCCACGGCCTTCCGTCATGGCAACCAGTATTTCTCCGACCTGCTGGGCGAAGAGTACGACGAGCATTGCTGTAACTTGGGCAGACTGATGGGTGCCGCCTACGACCCTGATGCCTTCTTCCGTCCCGACGCCGAACCTTTCAGCTACGACTGGCTGGTGGCACGACAGCAGGAGAAGACCTTGCAGGACAATGCCACGGCCCGATTGCGACGGGAGGTGAAGAAGATTGACCGTCTCTACGAAGACAAGCTTGCCAAGGAACTGGAACATGAGATGAAGACTTATGTGGCGGGCAGCAAGAATGAGTATGTATCGTGCCTCGCCTACAAGCTCAATGCCTCGTTTTCTCTGCCGATGCCGCCCTGGAGTTCATCCGTCGGGTGTTCCCCGACTACGAGCGTCCGAGGGCTGCCGTAGACAGTTGCTACCGTCAGACTGAGGAGCACGGCAAGCGCAAGCACGAACTGCAACCCCGTCGCCATGAGGCGGGCAAGTCAGCTTCCGTGAACGACATCATCCGGTTTCTGGGCGAGCACGTGGATCTGAGGTACAACCAGATTACCATGAGGGTAGAGTATCGCATGAAGGAAGAAGGCGACGGAAAGGGCGAGGATTCTTCTGCCTCCGGACTTTGGCAGATTATCAACGACCGTGCGGTCAACACTCTGTGGAGCGAGATGTCGAAGACAAACCGTGCCGCGGTACAAGACTTCTTCCGTGTCATCGAGAGCAACTATGTGCAGCCGTTCAATCCGTTCACCGACTATCTGAATAGCCTTCCCGAATGGCACGAGGGCGACACCGACTACATACAACAGCTTGCCGACAGCGTGACCGTAAAGGGTGGCGAGGAGCAACAGAAGCTATGGACCTGCTACCTGCGCAAGTGGCTCGTGGGGATGCTGGCTGGATGGACGCTCGACGACGTGGTAAACAATGTGATTATCGTTTTGATAGGCGCACAGGGCTCTGGCAAGAGCACTTGGATAGCCATGTTGTTGCCGTCCGAATTGCGCCAGTATTTCTACACCAAGACCAATGCCAGTCGCCTCTCCAAGGACGATCTGTTGGTGCTCGCCACCTACGGACTGATGCTTTGCGAGGAGCTGGACACGATGAAACCCTCAGAGCTGAACCAGTTGAAGGCAGCCGTCACCATGCTCACCATCGACGAACGTGCTGCTTACGCCCATTACCCGGAGCATCGGCCACATATAGCCTCATTTGCTGCCACTGGCAACAACGTTCAGTTCCTTTCCGATCCTACGGGCAATCGTCGCTGGCTGCCCTTCGAGGTGGAGAGCATCCAGTCGCCCCGTGAGCATCCCTTCGACTATCCCAACATTTATGCCCAGGCTTTGCATCTGCTGCGCTCAGGCTTCAGATATTGGTTTACGCAGCAAGAGATTATCGAACTCAACCTTCACAACCACAAGTTTGAGGCACCCCGTCTGGAGCGAGAACTCGTTGCGCTCTACTTCGCCCATCCTACCGAGGAGCAGCATGGCATATTCATGACCGCCAGCCGTGCCCTGCAGATTATCGGGGCGGGCATCAGCCAGAAGCTCAGTGCCGTATATGTGGGCAGGGCTTTCTGCGAACTGGGATTCCGCAAGGTGAGGGTGAACCACTGTTGGGGCTATCTCGTGATAGAGCGTGACGGCGACATGATCAAGGCTCAGCAAGTACACCTGGCGATGGAGGCAGAGGACGACTATTCGCAGCAGGATACCGCCCCCGACCTGCCCTTCTAGGGGTGGGTAGGGTAAGTAAGGGGAGGGTACTTTCTAAGAGTTTCCTTATGTAAAGGTTCGTTTACTATAGGAAAGATATAGTATATATATAGACTCCTAGAAAAATCGATTTCCTACTCACCCTAGTTACCCCCGGTCGTAAACAAGATAGTTACGACCGCTAAGTATCATGGTTACGACAGCTAAGTATCATATTTACGAAGCATAACCCTAATAGATAACATTCAACATTATTCTTTGTCTCCCACAGATTTCACAGATTTACACAGATAATCTTGTTGCAAGCAACAGGTACTCACTATGCCTCATAGCAAATAACTCCGAAGGAGTCGAAATCTGTGAAAATCTGTGAGATCTGTGGGAAAATTAAACATTAAACTTTAAAATAAAGACAATGGATTTACGAAGTTACACCAAGCAGGAGTTAGCCCTGCTCTATTTTCCGGATTCCGACCCGGACGTGGCAAGAGCCCATCTGATGAGATGGATAGTAAGATGCACCCAGCTCTACGAGCAGTTGCAGAAGAGTGGATACACCAAGAACAGCAAGGAGTTCAATCCCCTGCAAGTATCCTATATTTTCTTCCATTTGGGAGAACCCTGATATTTATCAGTGATAATCGGTGAGTATCGGTGAGCAACAATGAGCATCGGTGAGTTGGGAAAATGAAATGTTGTATCTTTGCAATGTGATTCAGAAAGAGTCTCCCACAGATCTCACAGATTTGCACAGATTCTCTTCGTTGCAAGCAACGGTACTCACTAAGGCTCACAGCAAAGACTCCGCGAGGAGTCAAAAATCTGTGAAAATCTGTGAGATCTGTGGGAAAACAAAAACTCCGCGAGGAGTCAAAGATTCGTTCGATTCGTGAGATTCGTGTTCAAGAATCAGGCACTGCGCAGCGCCCACTCAACATTAACCATTAACCATTTAAACACTTAAAAACTTATGTTGCTTTACGTACTAAAACTAAATCAGAACGCCAAGATGCCAGAGGCATACGGCAAGTATTACGCCTATCCAGTCATCACTCAGACGGTAGGCATCGACGGCCTGGCCGAACACATGGCTAGCCACAACACTCCTTTCTCTAAGGGAGCCATCAAGGGCATGATTACCGATATGGTATCGTGCATCAAGGAACTCACCTTGCAAGGTTTCGCTGTGAAGATTGACGACCTCGCCATCTTCTCCATCGGCATCCGCAACAAGGAGGGAGCCGCCTCTGAGAAGGAGTTCACCATCGCCAAGAACATCGAAGGTTTCCGTCTCCGTGCTCGTGGCACCGGTGAGTTCAGCGCCAAGACCATCAACCTCGAAGCTACGCTGAAGAAGGCCTCTGCTCTGTTAGGTGATGGCACCACCCCGGATACCACCCCGGATACCGGAAAGGATACCCCTGGTGGTGAAAACACCGACCAGGGCGGTAGCGGAACCACTGGAGAAGGAGGAGGCGACGGCTTAGAGTAGTCCTACCCGCCTCGCATCTGAAACAAGAGAAAGCGCATCGGCAGGATGCAGTCCGGAGTAATCCGAGGGCCCCATCAGGAATGAGTTCATCACTCACCATTCAACATTGTCAATTCATCGCCCTGAACGGATACTTGCTCATCCTGCCCGCTTCCTTCTTGTCTTCCCACAGATCTCACAGATTTACACAGATAATTCTTCGTTGCAGCAACGGTCTTATACTCATCAGGTCTCACTGCAAAAAACTCCGAAGGAGTCTATAATCTGTGATAATCTGTGTAATCTGTGGGAAAATTAAACATTAATCACTAATTACACTAATCACTAACAACAATGAAAAAAGAAACAATCCAGAAAGTCATCAACTTTGTCATCACCGTCCTCACTGCCGTCCTCAGCTCCTTCTGTGTGCAGAGCTGCAAGTGATATTTTAGTTCTCCCACAGATCTCACAGATTTACACAGATGCGGCTAATAGCCATTAACCTTACGGAATATTTGGCTAGCTATATCGTCTGTATTAAAATTGACAAGAATACCAGTATGTTTCTTGGCTATACGCAGATAAGTCATAAGTTGCTTATGATGTACAGGCTTTAATTCCTCAACAGATTTCAACTCAATGATGACAGAACGTTCTACAATAATGTCGAGCCTATAATCCACTGGCAAGACAACACCATCATATACGACATCTAACTTGACTTGGTTTTCTACAGTTAAGCCCTCTTTTCGCAACTGATAGCAAAGAGCAGCCTCATAGACCGACTCTAAGAGGCCTGGTCCCAAGGAATTATAAACCTTATAAATGGCACCTCTAATCTTATATGTAATATCATAATCTGTCATAAGCCATAACAAAAAGACCGAACTGGTCTAAAATCTGTGAATATCTGTGTAATCTGTGGGAGACAATCATTAACCCTTTAAAATCCATAGAATCCAATGAAGAATCAAAGAAAAATCGATTTGATCGTGGTACATTGCAGTGCCACACGTATTAACCAGGACTTCCCAGTAGAAGCCTTAGAAGCCTGCCACAAGGCCCGTGGTTTCCACTCCATCGGTTACCACTATTACATTACGAAGGATGGCGTGGTCTATCCCTGCCGTCCAGAAAGCCAGGAGGGCGCTCACGCCCGCCACTACAACGCCCATAGCATCGGAATCTGCTACGAGGGTGGTCTCGACGAGAAAGGCAAGCCTGCCGACACTCGCACTCCAGCCCAGAAAGCATCTCTGGAAGACCTCCTCTACAGTCTCGTCCTCGACTATCCCGATGCCGAGATCCTAGGTCATCGCGACCTCCCTTGGGTTCGCAAGAGCTGTCCTTGCTTCGATGTCAAGGAATGGCTGAAGGAAATCGACTTCCATCTCTAGAAAGCCCAGACAGTTCCCGGATATTCGTGCTATTCGAGTTATTCGTGTTCAAAATCATCCCAGCTTGTAGCAATACAGGTTGGGATTCTTATTATCCATGAGAGAACATAAAATATTCGTGCTATACGAGATATTCGTGTTCACCATCATCCTATTCCATCCTTTTAATCACCTTGCATGGATTTCCTGCAGCAATACAATTAGCAGGAATATCCTTAACGACTACCGAGCCTGCGCCAATCACAGAGCCTTCGCCTATAGTTACACCTTTAAGAATGATACTCTTGGCTCCGATTAGTACATGATCCTTGATAACGATAGGTGCACACTTAGCTGTATGGTTATCCATACTCACCATAGGAGCAAACATCTCACCAGAATCACGTACTCGCCAATCAAGATTATGTGCATCAGAATCCATGATAATACAATCACCACCAATATTCACATAATTACCAATAGTTATTCGCTCCTTTGCCCAAAGGCAAGGTGAAGACATACCTACATGATGCCCAATCTCTATGATTGAGTTAGGACGTTCTGTTATTATGCATCCCCTTTGATTGCGACACAGCGGATTATAACATTCACCTGAGGTAAATGTGAAATCATCACCAATCTTGACTTTCGAATCCGGATGAATGTCAAGATAGATGCGATTAAATATCATGGCTCTCTTCCCCAAGTTATTCCATCCAATACAAAGTTTTATACACAAGCGATTATATCGAAGATAAAACTGCTTGCGTACAAATCGAGGAAGATGAAGAAACTTGTGAGTAAATAAGCTAAGTAATCTATTCATTAATATTTGTTTATTTAAATCTATCTATTTTCTGTTTTACGAGTTGAGCGATGATTCTATAACCTTCTTTCTTAAAGTGACATCCATCTACCATCAGCTGAGGTGGCACCATACCATGCCTGATACTATCCTTATCCTCTTGAGTAGGGATGAAACCAGCTTCCTGCAAACCTTTGTTTACCATGTGACGACGCAAATTGATATAGCTATGCCCGAAAGCAAGTTGCAAAGAGTCTTCCATTTCGCCCATACGTTTAGAAGTCGGCATCACGTCATTTGGCTTATGAAAAGAAACAACAACATAATGTTTGCAACGGCTATATTTTATCATAGCCTTCACTTGCCGTATAAGATCAGCTGCATTCTTGAATCCACCATTCTGGCCAATGAAGAACACATTGCACCAGGCTCCTCTCAGTTGTCTCATCGCCTGCGTCTTTATTATACTACCCTTGCGGAGCGTATCAGTCTTCTCAATCTTCTGCTTGGGTGTCAAGAGATAATTAAACTCAAACTCAAATTTCTTGTTTGGATTCTGCCAAAACTTGGTCTGAGATTCAAGCATGATTGTCTTGCCATCAATAACCACTGGGTTAACCCTGGCACATGCGTCCTCTTTAAAGCCACCCTGCAGGAGAGGAAAAACCTCGCTCTTATGGTCATAGGAAGAGATAAAAGTCGGAATGTCGTTATTACCTATAAAGGTATCAAACTTTCGTTCACCATCATTGAAGAGCACAACATCATGTGCCAACAACATCGGATAAGCCCCCTGTCTTGCCATGATGGTAAGCGTATTCTCACCACCAACTCCACAATTGACAACATCATAGCCGCCTCCTAAAAGATTTTGCAACACTCCAGGGTAACTGTCGTCGCCCATAAAGGTTTCTTTGAGGAATTGCTTGATGCCATTGCCTCCCACATTGGTATGGCTGGCAGTTAAAGAATCACCCCAACATACTACCGTTTTCTTCTCCTTGTCATCCGAACAAGATACAAGGACGGAAAGGAGCAATATCGCCCCCCCCATAACCAGATTTCTAGATAATTTGTACATTGTTAATCTACTATTATAAGATTCTTTGATTTCAATAAACGAACAGGTAAGTTCACTAAGATAAACTTCTTAATTCGTTCGTATGTAATCTTGTAATTCCGCTTATACTTTTCCTTCTTAGTCACTCCTGGATGAGACTTGATGAACACGTCTATTCCATACTTGTTTCTAAGGAAAGATTTTGTATCATCAATACGATGCAAGTAATCTTTATAGAGGAAGCGAACCAATCTATCATCAATTCCCCATGTAGCATAAACATTAATATTCACTTGCTTTAATGACAAATATTGCAGATTCTCGAAATGATAGAAAAGCAAATCATAATTATTGCCTCTACATTTCAACTTAATAGAACTAGAAGAATTGTCAATGAGTTTATATTGTGCTATATTCCATGGAGCTACACCTGCACCTAGATTCTGTGTTTCGATAACATAATCATAATCGCTCACCCAGTTGTCCATATACTTTTGGTCTGCCCAATATACGCCATCCCCATCAATAGAGCAATGTTCCAGGCACTGACCAATCCAAACATCAAGCAGTGTTCTAGCGTTTTCATCATTTTTGAACGTATTGCATTCCACACAATAAGTTCCAACTATGTCAGCTTGATTCAATTCAAAGCTGTTGAAACGATGTCCAACAATAGACACTGAGGCGTTGCTCTCTTTCATTTCATCTACCAATACCAATGGGTCTGCGTAAAACGCCATATCTGCATCTACATATGAACAATAATCTGGCTGGTAGGTATCCAATACATACTTTATCAACGAAGAAGAACATGTCCAACAATATTCTCCAATCCCTCGTGTTGGTTTAACCCGAAGTAAATCTTCGTTTTCAAAATCAGCTAATCTGATTGGTATAAGATGCTCATAATTTAAATCTGTTAAAACCTCATAGCACTTGTCATTCATGGCAAGGACATAAAGGGTAAAATCAGAAGCATACCTTTCTAAGGATTTATATAGCACCAATCCTTTATCCAAATAGTTACTATCGAACAAAGTACAAAGGGCGTAATTTATCTTTTTATTCATACTTTAAATATCACCTTAAGCTTCTTGTACAAGAAAGCATTAATAAATTTAAAGACTTTGTGACATATCCAAGCAAGTATTACAGAAAGAATAAAATAAAGAAGGACAAATATCCAATGATAATCAGGTGTAACAGTATCTTCCAAGAGTCTTTCAAAACTAGATGATACTCTATACAACTCTAATGTAAACATGCCATAAAAGGCGAGTCCAAATTGCCCCCCATTTCATTTTTCTTTTACTACTAATATAGTCAAAGACTTTCATTAAAATAAATAAATACAGCGGTGTGAAACATGCATTAAATAACCACAAAGTATATTTCCCTCCCATGCCTTTTGATATTGCTGCCACAACAATTCCGATAATGGAAGAAAAGATAATTACACGTTTTACAGCTATAGGTTTGTACCCACACTTTATTGCTGAAGCAGTTATAGTACCTAATATAAATATTGGTATTCTATACAACAATGCATAATGTTTCCAGTCTAACACTTCAACAATTGAAGCATATAAAGACAAAATGACAAAAAACATCATTAACAAAAAGGCAAGAATATAGCGTTTAGGCTTTACTACTATAAAATACAGTAAAGGAAATACTATATAAAGACCAACTAAAGCCGGTACAAACCAATCAATATATGAGACACCGATATAATATCCTATCGTTGTGGATCTCAGTAAAGATAATCCTAATGATTCACCTCTTATAACAAAGCACTCTATCAGGGTAATAAAAGTGAAAAATGGGAAAATTCTCACCCAACGCTTGATAAAGTAATCTTTTAGGTTTTCCGTTTTAGAAATAGAATAGACCAAACCTAAACCAGAGGAAAACATAAAGAAATCTACGCCAACATATCCCTGAGAAAATAGCTTTCTAAATGCAATATCGATGAAAGAAGATCCTCCGATTCCAAAGAAATGGTAAAAAACTATTATCAAAATAGAAAAGCCCATCAACTGGGTTCTATATTTACTGATAAGTGACAGATCCATAAAAACTATTTAAATGAATTAATGGCTTCAACAACTATCTTTGCCTCTTCTTCACTAATCACCTGATTCATAGGAATAGACAATTCCTGCTGATGAATCTTCTCTGAAATAGGAAGTGAAAGCTGAGGGGTATTCCAAGATTCTTTAGCATAACACTCCTGGTGATGTGGTGGTATTGGATAATGAATCAATGTCTGAACACCCTGTTCTTTCAAGTATTCCTGCAATTCATCACGATGCTCACAGAAGATAGGGAACTGATGATATACATTATTTTCATCATTAATCTTTGCAGGCAATGTTATAAGCGGATTATTGATATGTTCATAATAATAAGCGGCCAACTTCTGACGCTGAGCATTGTCCCCATCCAAATACTTCAACTTGACATCAAGAACAGCAGCATCCAACTCGCTCATACGGCTATTGATACCAGCATACTTAAATACATACTTCTTCTGACTACCATAATTTGCCAAAGCACGAATCACAGAAGCAAGTTCCTTATCACTAGTAGTTACTGCTCCTGCATCACCAAAGGCACCGAGATTTTTGCCTGGATAGAAACTATGCGCACCAGCATCTCCCAAAGCACCAGTCTTCACACCTTTCCAAGCACAACCTTGACTCTGAGCACAGTCTTCCATCAACTTCAAGTTATGTTTCTTGCAAATCTCGCCCAGTTTGTCATTGTATGCAACACGGCCATAAAGATGAACTATCATCACGCCCTTTGTTTTAGGAGTAATTGCAGCCTCAATCTTATCAATATCAATTTCAAGATGCTCAAATGTTGGCTCAACCAAGATAGGAGTCAATTTATTCTCTGTAATAGCAAGAATGGTTGCAATATAAGTATTAGCAGGAACAATAATTTCATCGCCTTCCTGGAAAATACCCATCTCCTTATATCCTCGGATAATCAAGCGCAAAGCATCCAAACCGTTAGCAACTGCTACACACTCATCTGTACCAATATATTGAGCATAGTCTTTCTCAAACTGCTTGTTTTCATTACCTTGTAAAAACCAGCCACTCTCAATGACACGGTTGGCTGCAGCCTTATACTCATCACCATGCATCATGGTGATCGCCTGTAAATCTAATAACTTTACCATAATAATCTTATTTATTTTTATTTTTCTGTTTCTGAATATAATTGTTGAGAACTTGTAACGAATCGAAGGAATTGGTATCAAACCACTTAAAATCACTACCTAGAACCTGTACCTGCAACTTATTCTTTTCAAAATAAGCTTTATTCAAAGAAGTTACCTCTAAACGCCCTCGCTCTGATTTTTCTACAAGCTTAGCATATTCAGTAACTCCTTTCGGAAAAACATAAAGTCCGGTAATCGAATAATACAAAGGCTTTGTTGCCTTTCCTTCAACAGTTAGACATTTTCCCTCTGAATCTAGCGTAACTACCCCATACTGCTCAGAATCCCAATCACGGCACACAAATATGGATGCCTGTCCACTATTCTGTGCTGCCCTAATGGCCTTTTGTAATTTGATATTTCTATCCTTGCCAAATATGATACAGTCACCAGTAATCATACAGACCGGTTCTTCCCCGACAAACTCTTCTCCAATCGTAAAAGCCTGCGCAGCTCCTTCCGGTTTTGATTGTATTGCATACGTAAACCTCGCACCAAAAGCAGAACCATCGCCTAACGCATGAATGAAAGTAGAAGCATGTTCTTGGCTAGTAATTATGAGAATATCTTTTATCCCTACACCTACCAACAATTCTATTGGATAATAAATCATCGGCTTGTCGTAGAGAGGCAGCAATTGCTTAGGTATTCCTAAAGTTAAAGGTGATAACCTATTACCCGCATCGCCTGCCAAGATAATTCCTTTTGAAAAAACGTCCATTACTTATTATTCTTTTCGTTTACATATTTCAGGAAGTCATCATAGTTACGAATGTAGTCATCCTCAGAATAACCATGAGAAGCTAACACCAAGCAGATACTGCCGGAAGAGAATCCTTGTTCAGATGCCCAAATCCCCGGTGGAACATGAAGTCCCCAGAATGGTCTGTTGAGCTGCACTGTTCTCTTGTTTATGCCATCATCAAGCACAACTTCAAAAGCTCCAGATGCTGCAATTATAAACTGATGGCATTCTTTATGAGCATGTGCTCCACGATCTTCACCACCAGGTATATCATAACTGTAGAATACACGATTGATAGGGAACGGTACATGTACATTCTCATAGATGTAAGTAAGATTACCCTCTACATCATGCATTTTGTTCAACTCACAGAGAGAACAATCGAACACACTTTTACCTTCCTTGGCACTAAAGCTATCCGAAGGATTATTTACCTTAACAGAAGATTCATTACCTGAAGAAGTCGTTTTTATAGAAGGATTCTTCACCCAAGTCTTGAATTCTTCATAATCCATGATATAGTCATCCTTATCATATTCAGTAGAAGAAAGAACCAGTGCAAGAGAATTGGTTGAGAAATTCTTCATAGTCCTCCACATTCCTTTAGGAACATATACTCCAAAATAAGAACGATTCAGAGAGAAGGTTTGTTTATTCCTTCCATCATCAAGTTCTACATCAAAGCTACCAGACAGAGCTACTATAAACTCCTCATTCTCTTTATAGGCATGTGCGCCTCTATCCTTTCCACCTGGCACATCATAAATCCAATAGACCCTTTTGATTTCAAAAGGAATCTGTTTGATTTGTTCAATGATGGACAGGTTACCTCTAGGATCTTCAATCTTTGGAAGTCCTAAGAGTTTTGCATCATATACAGTGTTCATATTATACAATTCCTGTCATTTTATTATAATTAATTATAGCTTGTCTATACTGCTCCTTTACTTTCTCCGAAGGTAAAAATCTTATTAAATCTGCAATTTCCCCAACTGTCTCACAGTGTGGAAAACCTAAATCCTTAATATCTTTAAAGAAGGCTCTATGACCAGTCATATTGCATGAAGCAAATGGTATTCCTTTAAAACCAGCATCAAGCATAGCAACAGAATGTTCACCCAATACAAGATCTACTCCCTTTAAATCTTCTTCAAACGAAGAGCGTTTATATGAAAGTACGAAATGCCCATTCTGAATAGCTGGAGGTATATTACAAGACATTTTAAAGTTTGGCAAATTAAGCCAAGAGATGTATTCAACGCATCTATTTATTGAATTTACACCTGCATGAGCAGGATGAATCCACGTAGGATGACACCGATATATAAATTCAACATCAGAAAACATTGCTGCTACCTTGCCTATAGCCCAAACTAGACGGTCATCATCAGAACGGTTTTTGACAGCAGTCCAATCTCCGGTTCCACTTGATGCACAAAGAACTTTTTTAACCTTTGTCGGAAACTTAAATTTCTCTGGTAAAAACAGGAGATTTCTTACTGGCATGATTCTATAAGGTAAGTGATGATAACGGAATGTATTACATCCAATTTCATCCCATGTATAAAACTCCGTATTATGACCATAGAAATAAAGATAATTGCTACTATAATTCGGTGGCAGATATCCATCTTGAATCAACTTAACATTGAGAGCCTTACGATCAGGAATCGTTTTAAATCCTTCATGAAAAGAAGATAATCTAATTGTATTGTTTTTCCATACAATACCCATCATATTGAGCATATACTTGATATGCTCACCAAGGCCTGCATCACGGAAATTTAAATTGATTCGATAACCTATACGATTCAAATTGCCATAGAACAAATACTTTGTATCATTATCAAAAGCAACATGTATCTGAGTGGTAAATGCCTTTTTGAGTCTTAAAATGACATGATATGGCTTACGCAGTAATTTTCTAACCAAAGGAAAACTCTTTGACTTATTTTCAGGCTCCACATAATAATAATCAAGAGAGCGGTATTCAAAACCCTTTTTATGCCATTGCTCCAAACGAATTCCCAAACCATCCGAAACTATTATTTTGTTATGAAAAGAATACTGCGATAAGAATTTATCTATTAATCTAGCGTTCTTTAGATTTTGAATATATTCATAGAATTCTACTAAATCATAATCCTGCCTGGTTGCAACAAATGCATCCTTATCACATGATTCTAATTCTGCATCATCTAAGATATCGCTGAAATTCTTATACACACATTTACATTCGAGAATTGAATCAATTAGTTCTACTTCATTCTCAAAAACAAATTGCGTTGAAAGAATCATCGTATCGCTTCCTGGCTTAACTACATCTTTAAGAGCAGAAAGCGATGCTAATTTAACATTTTGATTTAATACTATAACATTATCCATATTATTTTTGTATTTTTTCTCGAAGCAAGGTTGAGCTTATTCCGTCAGTATGAACAAGATAATCAATCTTTGCTCCATATTTTTTAAATTCTGTTTCATACCGATTGTACAGATCGGTACCCTTCCATTCATCACCATGGAACATCACGTCAAAATGCCTCTGTTTCAAAAACTCAAGTTTATCCATGCTAGTTTGAGCAACAACTTCATCAACATATTTTAATGATGCTATTATCTGTGCTCGATCCTCAAACCCGACAATTGGCGTTTTGTGTTTGTAGTTTTGCACGCATTCATCTGTGCTTACCCCAACTATCAAATAATCGCAACGCTCCTTTGCACGTTTTATAAGGTTTAAATGACCAATATGAAACATATCGTAAACACCTGTGGTATACCCTATTACTCTAGATGCCCCCCCATTTCTGGAATTTGCACCATTGAGTTTCTCTCTAAGTAAACTGCTACTTATTCCATCTGTATGGTCAAGATAAACAATTTCGACCCCCAAAGGTTTAAAATCCTCCTCAAACTTATTCCAAACTTCAGTTCCTTTCCAATCTGAACCTACAAACATTTTATCAAAATGTTCTCGCTGCCAAGCAGCTAATTTGTTTTTATCTGGCTGAGGTACGACCTTATCTACATATTTGATAGCTTCAACAATAGCACATCTATCCTTGAATGGAATTATAGGAGTTTTGTGCTTGTCATGCTGTACTAATTCATCAGTACTTACTCCAACAATCAAATAATCGCATTGCTCCTTTGCGCGACGAAGAATGTTAAGATGTCCGATATGAAACATATCATAAACACCCATTGTATAACCTATAATCATGATAACTTCTTTATTTGTTTTATTACTCTTAAAGGCAAAATTGCCTTAATTATTCTCTTTAAAAAGGTAAAACTTTGAACCTTGAAATAATTAAAATCAAAAAGCCAGCAACAAACTTTAAGATTCTTTATTCTTGGATATATAAAATTCAACAAGTCATATCCTTGAGGTTTAGGTGTCGCATAACGCAATGTTTCATTACCATTAATGGCTTCATCCAATTCTCTTTCATAACATTCAATCTTATCCTTTACTAAAGACAAAAGATGATTTCCTTTTTCTGTATGCGTTATTACTAAATTAACGCCATTTTCTAAATGGTGGTGCTTTATAAATGCTATATCCAATCCCCAGAAATCAGCTAAAGTTATATCTGCTGGTCGAGAGGGTTTGGCAAACAAACAAGACAAACAAGATTTTCGATATAATGTATGTCTCATAAATGACCAAAAATATGGATCCTCAAACTGTTCGCCTAAATAGTATATTTTGGAATCTTCTCCATAAACACAAAACTTACAATCGTACGCACCACCTCTAAAAGTGACATCATTAATCTTCCCAAATTTGCTCGAAAAGAATGACAAATAATTATTAAAGACGAAAGGAGAAGCTCCACCCCGGCATAATAAACTAATTATATACAAGTTTCGGTCATAAGATTTACAAAATCTTTTTATTGCAGCACACTGACAAGGGACACCTATAAACAATAAATGTTGTCCATTTTTCAATAACTTTTTAATTTGCTGATAAGAATCTATAGAAAAATAATTATGGACATATTTAGATTTCATTAATTTTTTAACATCTCCCAAATCTTTTGTGATTATTGTAGTTGCTTGCATCTTTTCATTCCATGCACATCCTGCAACATAGCCTCCATTTTGAATAAAATATTTAGATAAGACCGTAGCTAATCCCCCAGAAGCACATTCAAAATGCTCTTTTTCATCTTTACTCCACGCTGCAAAAGTAAGTAATGGTTGATTAAGAGATACAGGATTATTAACTATACACTGCTTTTGACATAAACCACAATCAATACATTTACTTTTATCAATTTTAGGAAAATAATGGATTCCTTGGATGTTTATTTGTATTGCACCTTTTGGACAAACTGCAGCACATAAACCGCAACCCGTACATTGCTCAATATTACATATATTTTTCATTACTTAAGTCTTTTAAAAAGAAGTTGACATTTATTATTAACAAAGTTTCTTTCTATCTTATTTATTCCCAGGAAATATACAGCTATTAATACTGAAAGAACAGAAACAAGACCTGTTAATAAAAATCTCCCCCAACCATAGTCTAAACTATTATATATAAAGATAGGAACAATAACTGATACAAAAACCACAATTAAGACCTTAGTAAGGACCTCCTTAATATAACTTCTAGGACTTAATCCTAACTGCCTATATAAAACATAAATTCTTATGGACACACCTATTAATGTAGAAATAAATAAACATATAAACACGCTTTCAGGCATTTTTGTGTATTTTATCGCAATATATGTTATTACCATAAAGATATATGAAACACTACAAACACAAAGTTGATAGAGTTTAAGTTTACCAGATGCTAAATTAGCAGTAAACATTGGATTTATAAAAGCATCAAATAAAGATATTGCCAAAATAATACGAACAAAATTTACCGTATGAGCAGGAACAGCTCCCTCGCCAAGCCAAAGTTCTAATACAAACTGCGTCTCTAACATAAGAGGAAGCGATATAAAGTAAAGTAGATAAAAACAGATTCTTGAACTGGAATAAATCAAAGAATACATCCTTTGAAAATCACTAGAAGCATAACTTTTAATAATCTGTGGATTTATGGCAGTCTGCACATTATTAGCAAATTGTCGTATCACTCCATCAACTTGAACAGATATACCACGTGCTGCATTAACAGCAGGACCACAAAAGAAATTCAGCATAAGGTTGATACCTTGCGTATAAAATACATATGAGAAGTTTCCAATAGCTCCCCATCCTGCGAAACTAATCATCTTCTTAAATTTATCAAAATTCCAATAAAAATGGAGTTTGGTCTCATTAAACTTACGCCTACAATAAAAAAAGTATATTGATAAATCAAAGCAAGATACTAAAGCCAAAAATGAACCATAAAATATCAACTTATCAAATGGTGAAAAAGCTAAAAGTATAGCAATAATTAACTTCAAGAATACATCAATTATGGATATATAAGCAAAAGCATTCATCTTTTCATGAGCAATTATTACAGCATTATACGGAACATATAAGATGTTCAATACTGCTGTAACTATTGTCAATTGATAAAGCCATTGTGCAGCAAACATACGTCCATCAGGGACAACAAGTTTATTATCGAGATACCACAATCCAATAGTTTCACCTGCTATAAATATAAGTAGAGCTATTACCAAATGTATAAACGAAGCTAGATTAAAAATTTCTTTTTGCTTAGTCAAATCATCCTTAGCTAAAGATACAGTAATAAACCTAGAAGTTGTATTTGTCATTGCTCCGTTAATAAATCCAAACATTGCTATAATACCACCAATAACATTATATAATCCATAATCCTCTACTCCCAATATCCGCAACACAACACGTGATGTATATAAACTCACTGTCATAGTCACAAACATTCTTAAATACATAAAGAGGGTATTTTTTGCTATTTGCTTATTATTATTCATTACTTTTCTAATTATTCATTTAACTGGCATTATATGTTAACTAACAAAAAGTCTATTATTCTACCAATTTAGTTCTCTTTATTTTACATATTTTATAAGAAATAGAATATCTTAAAAATTGTATTTCGAACTTAAAAGGGCTATAATTTAAATATAATAGCTCTTTCTGCAAGCAACTCCATAAATAACCTTTTCAAATGTAAACTACATAAGTAGTCTAGTAAAGTATATTGTCTAATATTAACAATTTAAACCTTACAGAATAAATTAAAATCTCCGTCTCAACATTTACTTTATTCAATATTCCAAGTTTATTTTCAATGAAGAGCTATTTTCTTCAAGTATAGAGAGGAGATATCGCCCATAATCATTCTTCAACATGGGTTGAGCATTCTCTCTCAACTGTTCTGCGGTAATCCATCCCTGGCGGTATGCGATTCCTTCCAGACAAGCTACCTTCAAGCCCTGGCGCTTCTCCAAGACTTCGATAAAGGTGGATGCCTCTGAAAGGGAATCATGGGTTCCGGTATCGAGCCAGGCAAATCCTCTAGCCATGGTCTGTACCTTCAGCTCCTTATCCTTCAGGAACTCCTGGTTGACTGTTGTGATTTCCAACTCGCCACGAGCAGATGGCTTGATATGCTTAGCTACTTCCACCACCTTATTAGGATAGAAGTATAAGCCTACCACAGCATAGTTGCTCTTTGGATGCTGAGGCTTCTCTTCAATGCTCAGGCAATTGCCTTGCTCATCAAACTCTGCCACGCCATATCGCTCCGGATCACTTACACGATAACCAAAAACGGTAGCCTTGTTATTCTGTTCAGCATCTACTACTGCTTGATGCAGCATCTGATTTAATCCTGCACCATAGAAGATATTATCGCCTAATACAAGGCAAGCAGAATCATTACCAATGAATTCCTCTCCGATAATGAAAGCTTGGGCTAAGCCATCTGGTGATGGCTGCTCTGCATACTCAAACTTCACACCTAACTGGCTTCCATCGCCTAAGAGGCGCTTGAAACCTGGTAAGTCGAATGGTGTTGAAATAATTAGTATCTCACGGATATCTGCCAACATCAAAACCGAGATAGGATAATATATCATCGGCTTGTCGAAGATAGGAATCAGCTGCTTACTGATACCCTTCGTGATGGGGTACAAGCGTGTACCGCTTCCACCTGCTAATACTATTCCTTTCATAAATGTTATCTTCTCATTAACTTTGCTGCAAATTCCAAGAAATCTGCAACATTTTTGAAATCATCAAATTGTTGACAATACATACTTGCATAAGGTTCGGGAAACCTACTGCGTATGTTAGCCGTTATCATATTGGCGAATGCTTCCTTGCCTATGGCTCGGAAGAGTTCATTATATTCATGCTCACTTATAAACTAACTTTTTATACTAAATGTGTCGGAATGGAATAATTTCCACTGCGTTTACTCTGTTCTTGCTTCTTGATATTATCCGCAAACTCTCTGACCTTATTGCATATCCACATATAGGCTGTAGTTCCTTCGCTATAGTCAGCCTCAGCAAACATGTCAATTCGGTCATCTTCACGAAGTTTCTCTACTTGGGCAAAAGCCCTTTCATCTCCTTTAGGATAAATGGCAAATGTTGCTCCACCCCTTCCTTTTACTACAGAGAAAGCAGGAATATCGCTAGGGCCATCTGCTATATATATCATATTGTGGAAATCAACACGGCGCAACTCATCTGGAAGCTTAGAATTTACAGTAATATCCTTCTCCTTGTTTACACCTTTGTTAATCTCAAAGATTGCTTTTGTCTTAGTGGAGTTATCCATGGTAAAACCAATCTCATTGATAATCTTATGCTCTTCATCTTCGATTAATTCACATCCCCAAATATTCTCCACATAATTCATCAACTCCGTGCCTCGAATCACCTCAGCAAAGCCTGTACTCACAATGTAATGCTCTACCTTAATATTATACTCCTCACATACAGGGTCATTTTTCAACATCTCCTTCGTATGTTTGAATATCGCAGGAATTCCAGCATAAAAGTTCTGACGTTCGCCATAACTCTTTAGCTTGGCATTGTTCAATCCTTCAAACTTTCCAGACTGGGCATATCTGATAAACTGATTGAGATAAATGGTATCAGGATTCACCTTCACATGCTGCTCCTCCTTATATTTCTTAGGCAAAGCATTTACCTCAGTCCAAAACTCATGGGGATTGACATTATAGTCTTTAAAAATCGGATCCTGCATATACCCATCGATAAGAGTTTTGTCAAAATCCCATATGATAGCTATGATATTCTTCATTATTCTATTCTCCTAGTTTTTTGTATGCAATAACGACTTCTAAAATCTGATTTTCTACACTTTTCCTTGCCTCTCTTGCACAAACTTTCATTGAAATCACACAAAAGAACGCAAGCATTGCATGCAAGCAAATATTAGAGTCATCAAACCAGCACAAAATTACAGAAAAGACAAATGTCAACAAGGAGGTAAAAATCAGGCCTTCATATACAGCCTGCATCACCCATTGACGAAATAAATATGGATAAAACTTTCCATGTATATCTTTTTGTTTAATCACTAACCACATCATGCTATAAGCTTTTCTACCAGTAGGTAGTATTTCTGTAATCTGAAATTCCCTTAATGCAGACTCAAAGAGTTTTTTAAAAGATTTCACTCCTCTTTTCTTAAAGTATTTTCTTGGTTCTCCCTCACTATCAAATACACAGAACGTCCGTAACCTCTTACCTATAGAAAATGACAATAAGCCACTTATGTATATTAAGACCAATGAAAAAACTATCAGTTCCCAAAGAGGAAGCTCTATCGTTTTATAGAATCCTTCCTGTACGAAGTATACGATTGAACAATAAGTAGCAAAACCAGAAATAAAGTAAGAGAAATCAAAGAAGTTCAATCCCTCTGACAATTTATCTATAATACCTTGAACACTATTTTCCATCTGTTATACCTGCCTTTTAGTCATCATGTTGACAAAAACATTGTTCTTTTGTCATTCTTCTTATAGAATTCAACCATTCCATCACTGAACGAGGAGAGTTGTCATTTGTCTCCTCTTTCTCCATTGCTAAAGCCATCAAAGAATATTCCCGCTCCAAAGAAGTGGCAAAGACACCTGCATCATCGGTATTAATAGATACACAAATATCATGATGAGGGTATAGAGTATTTAAACCACGATTATAAAACTTAACAATTGGATGTTGATCATAACGTTCCATTTCTCCTATCTTGAAATTGGAAGAAGGATTGCATTCGATTGATACATGCAAATGCTCCAATTTGCATAAGAACTGTTCTTGAACTTGAATAATCAATGATATAAAATCATCACGATACTGAGGTTTTATCCTCAGCACTTCACCCTCACTACCAACCTTTCGTACCTGCTTATGATAATGATAAAGGTAAAATAAATATAGAGCATCAGAATTACCATGAGCATCATCAATTTCTATACCATGATTTTGAGCTACAGAAAACCAACAATCCATATACTCTTTCGAAGCATCTCTTTCTAGTGCGATTTTACCATTATGAGCATCCAAATGATAAATAGCAGGATCATCACCTCTCAACAACCATGACTGGTAATAAGTAAAAATATCTACATCCTCGTGTATTGCATTGAAAAAGACCTGCATAAAATACAAATGATATAGTTCTTTCAAGTATGACAAAACCTTATTAGAGGCACCCAATCTTGCACCTTGTACATATAACCAAGCCACATTATCTAGGAGAACTTGCTTGGTAGCATTAATCCTAAAATTTCGCTTCTGATAATAAGAATTAGCATCTGTACCCAACACCAAAGCATGTCCAAGTCTTGCCCCATTACGGAAGTGCATGAACTTTAAAACTTCATCTACAGCCCTTATCCCATCCACAATATCATAGAAATCCTCACCAACATGGTATGTCAAGCCCAAATCATTATTAGATGTATCATCATTGACTTGCTTTGCAGAATTCAAACCCAAGTATCTAAATGCTTGCGCAAACACCTCAGGACGACAGAATATCTCTGAATTTGCAGCATCGATGCCAACCAATCGTTTCCGTACAAAAGGACTATGATTTCTAAGTGCATAAATAGCCTTGGCTTGTGTGGCTACCTCTTGACGCAAATGAACATGTCTTGGCTGCAACTCAAACTGTGTTGCTCCTCCATTATCGCAGACATCACATTTTTCATTTTTCTTGATAAAATGAAAGATGTAATAGAAATTTGCTGCATCGATAGCATGATTTCGATCAAACACCTTATCGGTTATGAAAGAATCCTTTTTCTTGATGGCTAGATAATCTTGTACCATGGTTTTCTTTGGAGCAATTCGCACCTCCATGTATCTTTTCTTTGTAGAATCAGACATAAAGGAACCAACAGCCATTTGAGACAACAATCGCTCATAAAGAGATTGCCCATTATAAAGAAATTGATCTTTTCGATCTTGATATAAAGAAAAATTCGCAAAACCATTTACGGTATTGATTTGTACCAATTCTTTTCTCAGTTCCTCTTTTATCAAGAGATAAATATAAAACAAAGTTGTCTTTCTGTCAAGATAATACTCACCAGAATAAATCTTACGAAAGATTCGATACATGAATTTTCTTTCACCTCCCAAAACCGAAAAGATATTATCATCTTTACCAGTAATAGCATAATCTGGAATATACTTTACCGAACTTAATTTATCCTCATATCTACGCCCATATTGTTGGCTCACAATATCTATGGCATTTTGAATTTCTTGCTCATACATCAATGTCTGAATTAAGCTACCACTAGATAGAATGTCTGAGATATTAGACAACAGACTAATTTTCTCAGTCTTATTATCGTTAATAATATCCACATAAAGATATACCCTTATTGCGGCAGCCATCATAACCTTCATATAAAGAGACTTTGAATTATGATTAAAACGATAATTTGCATCAAAAGAGAGTCTTAAAGAATCTAGCTTTGCAAAATTAACTTCATGCCCACATATATGATTCATCAAGTTCATCCAGTTGAGTTCAAAATTCAAAGAAGAGCCATTAAGATGGGCGTGTAAATCCATCATCTCATGCCTAAACATTTGATTTAACTCTGTAGAATCATGTCCAATATAAGGAGCCCAATCAAAGTGATTTGTTTTTTGTTGGTTTTTCAAATCATAAGCTGCCAAATATGATGTAAGCAAAAGATCTTCTCCAAAATCACGAGTTACCTCATGCCAAGAAAACAGCTCTTGATACTTGCATATCGGCAGATGATGTTTGAGATACACTTTGTTGTGACTAAAATGCAATAGTACATTAAAGACATTAGATTCCTTGCAATACAACAACTCATGCACGCATGTATCCTCCTTAGACCATTTATCAGAAAGAACATGATAAAGGACTTCTGCTTGATCTAATGTATGTGCCATATTCACCCGAACCATTTGCTGACAAAAGATTCTTTCATCAACAAAACGCCCAATGCCTACATATTTGACTCTTTTATCCAAATAGGCATCTATGACATCCTCACTCCTCGTTTCTTCAAACAAGACCTTTAAAACTTGATTAAGAGTCTCCATTGCTATATATTTGCATTATGAATGCTTCGTATCTAGCGAACTACTTTCCGCAGAATCCGATGAAGATGTAGACTCTCGTCCAAATATGGCACAAAAGTCCGAATCAATACTGTTGTCTCTTAGCAGTTCGCTAATTTTCTCCAAAAACACAAAAGAAATTTTATGATGTCCATTAGAGCCAGTTTCTTTCTCATAAGTATCGATTTTATATTCCGAGCACTTCTTGAAGAAAGCTGCCAGTGTCAATCTATCAGAATTTGAATAATCCAAGTTAGCTTGAGAAATGCTTTCTATAAAATCGAGCAATATCTCTGTATTTCTAAAAGCACAACAGGACAACCAATTTGCATCATAATGCGAACAACCTTCTCCATCACGTTGTTCATTACAGGGATTTGGGCATGGTATACTACATTGCTTTCTCTTAGCAATATTCATGAAATCAGAAAATAAGGTTCCCGAATCTGATTCTAAAATAAAATCAACAATGTCTTTTTCACCACTTTTAGCCAATCCCTTGAAACGCATATAGCATTTCTCGATGCGTGTTAGATTAAAGAAGAAAGCTCCTAAATCATAACATAGCATATTATCTTTACCGATGATTATAGGCGCATCAAAAGCCATAACAGTATTTGACCTGAAATTATTATCCAACGCTACTGCATGTGAAGTAGCTAACATAAAGAACTCTATCAAACGTAGCTTATTGCTAGTCTTAGCCTCTTCAATATTACACAAACACCCTTGCATTAGCTCCTGCAATTTAGCACCTTGAATTTTATTACTATGTTCTAGATAGGGCTTACTAAAGAAATGATTAATTGAGACATTGAAAACATAGCCTAGTAAATATTTCTCATAATCGTTTAATGATTGATATTGAGCAACGCTAAAGATTTCTTTATCTGTATCTTTTCCATCCTCCGACTCATCTTTTTGTTTAGAAGGTAGTTTCAAAACTTCCGTTACCACATTGTATGCTTCATACAAACGAATAGAATAAACAGCAGTAATAAAGAACAATAGCTTTTGCTTTTCTAACTCAAGATTTTTCTGACGCAAATATGAAATTAAAGCCAACACATCACCAGTAGAAATGTTATAGGTTAAATTCTTCTCTGCAAGAATGTCTTTAAATAATTCTTTGTCAAAAGCCACTTCTTTTGGCCATATAACTCCACTTAAAGATTTGACAATATAATCATTCAAGAGAATATTTTCTGTCACGGATAAAAGATGATGAGCAAACTTTTGGTCTGTAAGACTCAGATTATTCTTAATCCATGTATTTTTCAAATACTCCTTAAACACTACTTGGTTATAAGATCCGGCCTTTGTTATGACAAGATTATTCTCTATCTTCTCTTGATAATCAGGCATGTTCCATAGCATCTTTATCAATTGTCTTAAATCTCTTAAATTGCGAGGTACTATAAAACTAACATGAGATGGAGAATTATAAAACAAATAACGTGTCTTTTGGAATATCAACTGAGGTACCATCTGACGAACAGATGGACATTCCATCGTTTTATTCTTAGTCTTTATGGTTAAAGTTTTTTCCAATATATCATCGATATCAGGCATATAAATACGCTGATTTTGAGGAAACAACTTGGCTAAATATCTTTCAACCATATTGCCGATAAGTTCTTCATCATTATGCAATTTGAACAAGTCAGCATACTCGTTTTTCTTTATGATCTCCAACTGATCCAGTTTCAATGCCATAAGAACGAGGATATTGGACTGAATGAAGTACTTACGTATATGTTCAGCCATGATATTTCCCTCTTTTGCATTCAAGTCAATATCATCGATTCTTAGCAATAGAATAGAATTTTTCAGTCCAAAGCATTCAAAATAAGCGTCAACCAACTTTTTTAAATCCTCCTTCAAATCTACAGCAGCTGATAAGTTTTCTAATTGCTCAATAACGTTCATGTCTAAAGAATCGGATTTTTCCAACAACATTTTTGCATGATTTTGAGCAGTTGTTAGAGCATTCAGAAAAGATATTTTGAGGTTTTCATTAATTTTCTCATCATTATTTACTTTCGACTTATACTTGGCATATAGTTTTGCCAAAAACAATGAGATAATGTTATGATGACTATCAAAATAAGAAGGATCTATCAAATCTATTGTATAGAAATCAAGATTACTAATATCAGGATAATCATCTTTAAACTCTTCTCTTCTTGATTTTTCTTTCAACAACAACTCGCCTATAGAAAGCATACAAGAAGTTTTTCCTGATCCTCTATCACCCACAAATAGAAATATATTGTTTTGACTATCCAAATCTCTATCATGGGCATCCTTACGCGCTATCGCTAGATATTGGTCTATTGCAGAAAGAGCATTTTTATATTGCTCTCTGAAAGCAGATAACCCTATTGAGTTTTTGGATATATCTTCTTTCAGAGGGCGATTTTCAATATCTAGATTAAACTCAATCCTCAGTTTTGTTTCCGTTTTCTGTTTCATCTTGCTCTAGTTTATTTTGTTTAACCCAATTATACATGGCCGTATTCACTACATAGGCCTTGTAACTTTTTATTGAACGATCTGTTGAGGCCAATTCTGTATTAAAGAACTTGGCGTATTCCTCTTTAAGATTAATTTTTATTGAATCTGATATTAATGTAACTCCATCATATTCTTTTTTATCTTTAGAATATACTTCATCGCAAAGTGCAATTACATTATTTATAGGTATGCCTTGCCAACTTTCATAGGGAGTCAAATCCATAGAATGCATAATTTCTCCGAAATCAGCTGCCATCACACCACCAAGAGACATAGATAGATTCTTTTTAAATTTTATATCCAACACAGATAAAGCGGCATTCAGCCTGCCCATTGTATCCAAAACATCATCTATGTTTATCGTCTGAGGAGCATAAAAGATACCTATATAATAATGCCCAACATGTAATACATCGACACAACTATCGTTATCTCTAAATATATCATACATAACCTTATCTATAATACGATAAGCTTTTACGACTTCAGACGACAAATTTAAATAATTGAATCTAACTTTTACACAGACAACAGCTGCTTTATTAGACACAATTACACTGTCATTACGATAGCTTGACACTATAGGCTGAAAATCCATGTCAACAGAATTGTTTGCCAACATTTCGTCAATGCTCAACAACTCACTTTCTAGTTGGAATGGCTTTGAATCAATTTTCATAATTATGATTTTTACACACAACGAAAAAGGAATGTGATTTTGAAAGAGTTTTTATCCCTTAATTTCACAATTTGTACTTTTTGCGTGCATTTATTCTACATTTGCTAAAATCCCATTTAAAATTGCAAAGATAATACTTTTTTCTATGCTTTTGAAAAACATGAACATTTTTTAACCTACAATTTTATTGTAATCAAAACGACATAACAGGCCGTTCGGTATATCACCAATACAGCGTCCCCACTATTTTACAAGTAGTTACACGTATCTGTTTTTGAAAAAAGTTATTTTATTATCGTTTGTAAATCACCGTTAGAACGTAACTACTGATTTTCAGCAGTTAGCACATCCAACA
>ERZ791624.326-NODE-326-length-34341-cov-2.160736_pt1 | contig 34341 bp, 36 predicted proteins | sample MGYA00510058_ERZ791624 | MGnify/ENA primary metagenome ERZ791624 (study PRJEB30046, sample SAMN00715158) | human gut metagenome | study: EMG produced TPA metagenomics assembly of the A metagenome-wide association study of gut microbiota in type 2...
ATTCAATGCAACAGTTACTGTCGTATAGATTGCAAGACCAATGGATGCAACGATACCGGATAAGCTGTAGTTTAAGATCATAAACAGCATAACAAGGATCAGACCGATGATGGCTGCCTTGACACTGGAAGAAAGTGCCTTTCCACCTAACTGTGCACCTACGACAGAAGACTCCATCTCTTCAAGTTTTAAGTTAATGGCACCTACACGGATAAATGTTGCAAGCTGTTCTGCTTCTTCATAATCCGACATGCCGTTGATAACACAGCTTCCGTCTTTGATTGCACTCTCTACCTTCGGTACACTGATAAAATGGTCATCATAATAAATACCGATGGATTCTCCGGAAGAAGCTGCCTTTGTTGTTGCCTCGCCAAATACCTCTGCGGCTTTTTTCTTTAATGCCAGCTGGACAACCGGCTCCTTGGTGCTGGTAGATGAAGACTGGTTATACGCTGCATTGGCAGACTTTACGTCGTTACCATCCATGATCACCGAACCGTTGTCGATCAGATTCTGAATGTCATAGTTGAGCTTATAGGTTCCTGTAGAACTGTCATAACTGTAGTTTTCATTACCGTCCGAATCTTTCTGTACGATAAAATACAGCGATCCCGGGCTTCCCAGATCCTCAAGTACGGCATTTGCATCATAGACACCCGGAATCTCTACCGTGATACGGTCATCACCCACCGGGTATACGGAATACTCCGTGCTATAACTTTCTGCACGTTCCTCTAACTTTGCTACTGTGTCATCGATATCTTTCTTGGACGGATTTTTGTCTTTAATCCGGTAAGTAATGGATACACCTCCGGAAAGATCAAGACCAAGTTTGATACCTTCGGACTCCGTCTTGTTGTCCGTTTTCTTCTGACTTGTGCTTGTCGCAGTCATAATCGTGCTTGTATAATATCCCAGTCCGATCAGACAGGCCAGGATAATCGCGATTATAGCGACGCCCTTGCTTTTTTTCATTTTTGCTTCCTTCCTATTCCTTTAATTTTCCGCTTCCGCAGCTTTTATCATGATTGCGCATTCGATACGTTTCTTCTGGAGCTCGCATCCCAAATCATAGGCATCTGTGATCGTCCCATGGAAATTGTACGAATTTGCAGCACATCCCCCACTACAGTAAAATCTGGCAAAGCATTTACGGCACTTTTCTTTTGCATAGACATTGCAGCATTTAAACTCGTCCTGCAGATTCGTGTTTTTCACGCCATCCCAGACATTTCCCATCAGGAAATCTTCATTTCCGACAAACTGATGGCACGGATACAGATCTCCCCACGGTGTGACCGCAAGGTATTCCGTTCCGGAACCACATCCGGACAGACGCTTGTACACACATGGTCCCCCTTCCAGATCAATCATGAAATGAAAGAAATTGAAAGAATTTCCTTCCCTGTTACGGCGGACCATCTCGGCTGCCAGTTTATCATATTCTTCAAAGAGAACCGGAAGATCCTCTTCCTGCAGTGCATATTCATCGGTCGGCTGTGCGACAACCGGCTCAACAGAAATCTGCTTGAATCCCAGATCTGCCAGATGCAGTACATCCTTGGAAAAATCAGTGTTGAAATGGGTATAGGTACCGCGGACATAATAACGCTCCTGATTCCGGCTTTCTGCAAGTTTCTGGAACTTCGGAACGATCAGGTCATAGCTTCCCGCCCCCTTCCGGAACGGACGCATACGGTCATTCACTTCTTTTCTTCCATCAATACTTAAAACGACATTGTCCATTTCCTTATTTGCAAATTCCATGATATCGTCGTTTAACAACACCCCATTCGTTGTCAGCGTAAAACGGAAATGCTTGTCATGCAGCTTTTCCTGTTCCCGTCCATAGGCAACCAACTGTTTTACCACATCAAAATTCATGAGTGGCTCTCCTCCGAAGAAATCCACTTCAAGATTTTTCCGGTTTCCGGAGTTTGCAATCAGGAAATCAAGTGCCTGTTTTCCTGTCTCATAAGACATCAGGGCTCTTCTTCCATGATATTCGCCCTCTTCCGCAAAGCAATAGCGGCATGCCAGATTACAGTCATGTGCAATATGTAAACACAATGCCTTTACTACCGTCGGGCGCTTCTTAAAATCAAAAATCTTCTGTTCGTAAGCATCTTCCGTAAACAGGTCTCCCTGCTCCTTTAACTGCTCTGTTTCTTCGATTGCTTCTGCAATCTCCTGTTCCGGATACCGGGATTGTAACTGGGCAATGATCTCTTCCCTGGAGTGATCTTCAAATAATGCGATCACGTCATAAGTCACATCATCCACCACATGAATGGCACCGGAGTTTACGTCTAATACAATATCATAGCCATTGTTCTTAAACTGATGAACCACTATAATATTTCCTCTCTTTCCTAAACATAATAAAACCGCGCGCTACGCACGCGGCTTTATTATGCCTTATTTTTCTTACCTTAGCATTCGGGCTGTGTAAGTAATCACTCCGTGATTACTTGCACTTCTCGCAGGTCTGGTTTCCTACTGTACAGGATGTCTTACATGCAGACTGGCATGATGTCTGGCACTCGCCACATCCACCTGTCTTGATTGTGTTCTGTAACTTTCTTGTATTTAATGTCTTTACATGCTTCATGAGAATCTCTCCTTTGTCTGTTTTTTCGGATTTCCCGTCTATCTGTATTATTATAGCACAGTGGTCACCATAAGGAAAGTCTTTTTTTACAGTCACACAGCCCTTACTTCTTTTTCCACTGCACGCTTCCCAGTAGTGCCGCTGCCGTACACAAAATCAGAATCGTCAGGTTTTCTCCCTCCAGCGCAATCCAGTGCTGTTCCCGTATGCAGGAACAGACATACAGAATCCCGTAAAAAAAGCCTCCCAGCATAACTGCGCAAAAAGGTATGGCACCACATTTACATGCGCGCAGGATTTTTCCACCGATGAGACCGGAAAGCGCATACCATGCCGTAATTCCCACCCGGATCAGTTCCACTGACAATCTCATGGAATAGGAAATCCCGCACCATAACAGAAAAAGCGCCGCGGAGAGCAGACATGTGCCTATAAAGCAGCCTGCAAACTTTGCGACGTTTCTTCCTGTTTTATTATTTATTTGTTCCTGCCCATTCTCCACACATACTTCTCCGGAAATTGTCCTCCTTAGAGTTTATGGGAAATACGGCTCTTTTATTCCATTTTACAGTTCGCAGTTATTTACGGTTCTAGGGAACGGAATGACATCGCGGATATTTGCCATACCTGTCAGATACATCACGCAGCGCTCAAATCCAAGTCCAAATCCTGCATGTCTGGCAGATCCGTATTTACGCAGATCCAGATAAAACTTATAGTCTTCCTCTTTGAGTCCCAGTTCCTGAATACGTGCCAGAAGCTTGTCATAGTCATCCTCTCTCTGGCTTCCACCGATGATCTCCCCGATGCCCGGAACCAGACAGTCCACTGCTGCAACTGTTTTTTGATCTTCATTGAGTTTCATGTAAAATGCCTTGATCTCCTTTGGATAATCAGTGACAAATACCGGTCTCTTATAAATCTGCTCCGTCAGATAGCGCTCATGCTCTGTCTGCAGATCACAGCCCCAGGATACCTTATAGTCAAACTTGTCATTGTGTTTTGACAAAATCTTGATGGCCTCCGTATAAGTTACCCGTGCAAAATCGTTGTTTACTACGTTCTCCAGACGATCCAGCAGACCTTTGTCCACAAAATTATTGAAAAATGCCATTTCTTCTGGTGCATGTTCAATCACATAATTAATCACATACTTTAACATGCTTTCCGCAAGCATCATATCATCTTCAAGATCCGCAAATGCGATCTCCGGCTCAATCATCCAGAACTCAGCCGCATGTCTGGTTGTGTTTGAATTTTCCGCACGGAAGGTCGGTCCAAACGTATAAATATTTTTAAAGGCCATCGCATAGGTTTCTCCGTTTAACTGACCGGATACAGTCAGATTGGTAGGTTTTCCAAAGAAATCCTTAGTATAATCCACGGTTCCATCCTGTTTTTCCGGCACATCTTTTAAATCAAGCGTTGTTACCTGGAACATTTCCCCGGCGCCCTCGCAGTCACTTCCTGTGATGAGCGGAGTATGCACATAAACGAAATCGCGCTCCTGGAAAAACTTGTGAATCGCATATGCACACAGGGAACGTACACGGAACACCGCCTCAAACGTATTGGTTCTCGGACGCAGATGTGAAATGGTACGCAGATATTCAAACGTGTGACGCTTCTTCTGCAACGGATAATCCGGTGTGGAAGCCCCTTCCACGGTTACCTCTACTGCCTGGATCTCAAACGGCTGTTTTGCTTCCGGCGTAGGCACCAGCTGTCCTTTTACAATGACTGCTGCTCCGACATTAATCTTGCAGACTTCCTCATAATTCTCCAGACCATCTCCATATACAACCTGAATCGGCTCAAAAAAGGTACCATCATTCACTACAATGAATCCAAAATTTTTGGAATTACGGTTACTTCTTACCCATCCGCCGATCGTTACCTGCTGATTTTCATATCTGATCGTATTTTTGAAAATCTCTCTGACATTTACTAATTCCATACTGTTCCTCCGTTAAAAATCTAATCTATCCCTTAATTGTTTTTATTGAACCCTTTAGTTTTCCGATGACTCTGTCGTCTGTGTATCCGGTTCTACGGTAATATTGGCTTTCTCCACAACATACGAAATCGCCTGATTGACCACATACAGCTGACGAAGTGCTTTCTCTCCATCCTCTTTATTTCCAACGCCATAATATTTATATACCGCATTTTCATCTGCCATCTGGCTGTTGCTCGAACTTACCAGATAATCTACAAATGACTTAAAATCATCATCACTGATTGTAATATTTTCTTTTTCCGCAATCCGTCCAAAGATAAATTCAATTTTGATCTGCTTGGTCATCAGTTCTTTCCACTGTTTTTTCATATCATCCACGGTGGTACTGTTGTTCTTTGCATACTGCTCCAGAGTCTGTGTATCATTGCAGTTGTCTGCTTCAAATTCATACTGGTATTCCTGCAGACGCGCATCCAGATACTCATCCGGAATCGTCACTTTACATTTATCCAGCAGTTCATCTTCAACTGCGCTGATACTTGCCTGAGACTTGGAATTTGCGGCCTGCTTTTCGAGTACCTGCCGTACATATGCAACCAGATCCTTTTTCGTGGTGATCTTCTGCTCGGTAAATGCATCTGCTACCATGTCATCGGTCAGCGTGTCCATGGTAACCGGCTTATAAATTCCCTTGATTTTGAATTTAAACGTTGTTTTCTTTCCCGCCAGATCCGAAGACTGGTAATTCTCCGGGAATGTCACATCCGAACTTACTTCATCCCCGACTTTTGCGCCGACAAGCCCATCACTGAATCCATCAATGTAATTTGTCTTCTGTGTGGCATCACAGTTGTTCGCCACATCAATCATTGTGTCTGTCGCAGAACCGCCATCAAACGCATCCCCGTCAAGATATCCGGTATAATCCACCTTGACATAATCATCCTTTTGAACGGTATCACGGTCCTTTACCTCAACTCCGGTGATTCCGTAATACGGAAGCAGCGACATTAAATTCTGCTCCACCTGATCATCTGTCACATCATAATTTCCGGTGATGGTGACATCTATCCCTTTATAATCTGCAAGTTTCGTCACAAGTTTTGACAAATCCAGCTTCATCTGTGCGCTGTGCGGTCCGTCAAATACTTCACTTGCCGTCTCCTGTGTTCCCTGCTGGGTACTTGCCTTTTTATCACTGTCTGTACCACATGCCCCCATGGATAATACCATCGTCATGCACAAAAAAAGTATAACCACTCTTTTCTTCATAATGTCCCAAATCCTTCTTTCTTTCCTTTTACAACTAATTAAACATACCATAAATCCATAGAAAATACAAACAGTAAACGTTGATTTTTACAGAAATCTTTGCTACAATAAATTTTAGTATATAGAGGAGGAAATCCACGATGAAACCAATAGGAATCGTATTATTAGTGATTGCCATTATTCTGGTAGCCGCTATGATTGTCCTGTACTTTCTCGGAAAGAAAGCACAGAAGAAAAAGGAAGAACAGGATGAGCAGATGAAAGCCGCTGCGCAGACGTGACAATGCTGATCATCGACAAAAAACGAATGAAAATGAAAGATGCCGGCCTTCCTTCCCAGGTAATGGAGCAGGCAAACAAACTCATGCAGCGCGCCAAACTTCCAATCGTAAAAGCCAAAGTCGGGCCAAGGGTCATGACACTGATCGCAGACGAGCAGATTTACGATGACATTCCGGTCAAGAAAGAAGTCAAGGCAACCGTCAGTGGTCTTTATATCACAGGCGTACGCGGACTCCGTGGACCGCTGGAAAAACCGGTCAAAAAGAAAAAAGGATTCCGTGCAAAGCTTCAGGAAAAGTACAATGAAGCCAATGCCCAGCTGAAAGAAACCAAATCCGGTTCCAGCAGGAAAAAGAAATAATGTGTTTACAGGAAAAACAGGAAAAGGCTTATCTTCCCCATCGGGAAGATAAGCCTTTTCTTTTCATGCAGATTCTATAACGTTGTTCCACAAATCATGATTCTTCCATCTGAAACAGCTGCACATTCTTTTCCAGAACCTCTGCAATATTTTTAAGGTTCTCTGCATTCTGGCTGATATCATTGATAACCGAACCAATTTCCATCATGGAAGCCGAAGTCTCCTGTGTGCTTGCCGCATTTTCCTCTGCGATTGCCGACAGGCTCTGTACCGTATCTACAATCTTATTTCTTGCATCCTCAATCTTTTGTGTCTGTTCTTCTATGGATACCATTCCATGGATGGACAAATTGACACCTTCATGCATTTGTTCAAAAACTTCTGCCGTCTTTTTCACTTTTTCGTTCTGCTCCTGCATGATTTCCTTCACATCTTCCATCGTATGTACTGCAGTTTCGGAATCTTTCAGCAGTTCACGGATAATATCCTCAATCCGCTTGGCAGATTCGTTGGACTGTTCTGCCAGCTTCTGGATCTGTGCTGCCACCACCGCAAAACCTTTTCCTGCCTCTCCTGCCCTGGCAGCCTCAATGGAAGCATTGAGTGACAGCAGATTGGTTTCATCTGCAATGGAAGCAATCAGCGATGTTGCATCCTTGATCTTTAAGGCAGAATCATTCGTTGTATTGGTCTGTTCATAAATCACATTGATGGACTCGGTTGCCCTCTCATTGATTTCTCCCAGTTCTTCCAGTGCCTTTTTGGCTATCTGTCCGGACGCATTCATCACATCTGCCGTCTCGTTCATGGATTTTACCTGGTTTGTAGAATCCTCAATCATCGTACCCATGGAAATAATGGACTCGGTTGCCCCCTGAGTCTCCTGTGCCTGACTGGTTGCACTGGTTGCGATCTCATTTACTGCGGTCTCCACATTATTTACGTTTCCTGCCGTCTTTACCGCGTTATTGTTTAACGTTTCCGATGCCTCAAACAGCTGTCCACCCTGCTGTCGTATCTTCTGTACAATTTCCGTCAGAGCCTCTTTCATCCGAAGCACGGCATTTGCAATGCTTCCGACTTCCCCACGATGTGCGGCACATTGTTCCAGTACCTGATCGTTTCGCAGATCCAGCTGTGCAATCCGGTTCACGGAATCTGTAATCTTTAATAACGGACGTGTAATCCGTGTTGCAAAAACAAACGCTGCCAAAGCCCCGATCAACAGCAGGACACTGGAAATCAGGATTCCCCTTTGCTCCAGCATTAATGCCGGTGCAAGAAGATCTGCATCATCCGCTGTGACTACAAGGATAAACTGTTTTTTGCTGGTATAACATGCGGAAAATTTTTTCTCCCCCTGAAATACATACTGCACAGTCTCCGGTTTTGGGATACTTCCCCCCTGTATCTCGTTGAGCATCTTTTTGACAGCATCGTTTTCTACCGGCTGCCCGATTTTCTCAGCGGTAGGATGATACAGCATCGTTCCGTCAAATCCGACCAGATAGGCATAGGCTGTCTTTGCCCCTGCGACATCTAGCTGCTGTAAAATGTCCTGTGCAGCTTCCGGGTTATCTAAAAAATCAATATTTACCTGCATGGCACTTTCTATCTCCCGTCCATACGAAATGGAAAGATCCAGCAGATAGTTGGAATAGATACTGCGGATATTGCTTTTTACCCCAGGCATAATCATGAGTGTATACAATATTACAATCACTGCCGCCACAAGAATCACTACCGCAATAAACTGCGTTTTCATAGAATGCCAGAAAGAAATTTTCTGCTGCCTGTGTTCCGTATTCATAATGATTCCTCCTCTGTTATCATTTTTTGTATTTTACCACAAATCGGCATTTTTCACAATATTCCACAGCTTTTTCGTATATTTTCGTTTATTTTTTCTGTTTTAATTACCATTATCTGTTTATTTGACAAGTTTAAATTCCGGGTTCTGTTTCGAATTTGCCAGAATCCGGATATGGCAGTCTGCCAGATGCTCATTGTTTATCTCCAGTGCATATTCAACCTCAACCGTAATCTCATTTTCTTTCTCCCTCACATCCACACGGTAGGCATCAATTCCCACCAGCAGGCTGCCGTATGGGGTATTATAATATGTAATATTTTTTTTGTTTTTTTCAAAAATCATATGAACGTTGACGGCTCCCTTTTTCGTCAGTTCCATATAATTATCACGCACTTTAATCATGTTCCTGGTCGATTCTTTCTGACCTTCCATGACCTCCTCGTACAGAAAAAAGTGCCTGCCATTCCGAAAATAATAATCTCCCGGGGAGATCACTTCTATCGTGTCATTCTGTTCGTTTTCCCCGATCTGCAATCCCTTGATGGACAATAATACGTCTTTTGTCATAGCCAGTTCCTTCTTTTCCTTGATATCTTAACGCACAATGGCGTGCTTCATTATCATAACCAGTTTAACGGAAATAATCAAGGAATTTCCACCGGATCTGCATTTTTCCAGAATCAAACACATCTGCATATTCTTCCTGCGTCAAAACTTCACGCAGCTCCTCGCCGGAAGATTCATCCACAACCTCATATACTGACCCCTGAAAACACATGTTCGGATACAGCACACACCACCAGTTATGTCCTTCTCCTTTTCCCAGTGTAATCTGCAACGCACGGTATTTACCTGCCGGAAACGTATAATCCCCATACGTTTTCACAGGGAAATCCACATTGGCAAGCCTTGCGCTGGCACCGTATGTATAGCCGCTTTTGCGCAGCGTTTTTTCCGCTGTTTCTATAATTTCGTCCATATGGTCCTGCACAATTTTTTCGGTTTGCGCCCGGTCTGTTACCTTTTTTAGTTTTTGCCCAAGCATATGCCCCACCGCATCCCGGACCTTTAGTTTCACATTCTGGTCGTCCTTGGCATCACTGTTTGCCAGTACATGAAACCGCAGTATTTTTTCTGCAATTGCCGGCTGCAGTGGATCCACCCTTTCCTTTTCTGTTGCGTGCGCAGTTCCCGCAGCAAGAACCGTTAACATACATAAAATGATAAACATGATTTTTTTCTTTTTCATTTTCCCACACTCTCTTTCCTCTGATAGTAAGAGCATTTCCATTATTTTTCCTGTTTATACAAAAACCTGTCATCCGGTACCCGGTACATGGTTTTCCAGAAGATGATATGGTCTTCTGTTTCCAGATATGGCAGCATAATCTGCAGGATATGGTTTTCCTTCTCGTCCAGCAGCCTGCCAAGCTTAAACAGTTTTCCTGATCCCGCTGATTCCTGATTCTGCAGATACTGTTCCAGATAACTTCCCAGATCCTGTGGCAGATCTTCTTCTGTCTCAAACAATGCCAATGGATCTTCCGCCACACATACATAGATGTTTCTTGGGAAAAGTCCGGTTTGTTTCAGATAAGAAAGAACATCCGCATACCGTCCGGTATCCTCCATCAGATTTTCCCCGAAGACAAGCACTTTCATATGATTGCAGTCTGCCAGTTTTTCCAGCCGGCTATCATAGGTCTGCACACAGCTTTCCATCGTCTTTCCCGTGACAGGCGCGATATTCACACGCGCCTCTTCCAGATCCGTATTATCCTTCTGGCTCAGCTTGGGAAATCCATAACCAAAAGAAATCTGTCCATCCTTTTCGTCCACAACCGCCATCATTGGAAAACAGCGGTCTTCGAGTTCTGTGGCGCTGCATCCGCAAAGCAGCTGCTGCACAGACAATACCAGTGCAACATATTTTTTTATTTTACCCTTCATGCCGTTTTTTCCCCTTTCCCCACAAAAGTACAAACAATGGCAGGAACAAAAACAACGGGATTCCGATATACAGCAGATAATCCCGGAACCATTCCCCATGGCTGCTTTGGTGGAGCATTTCTGCCACCCCGAAAACGGCAGCCATCACCCCACAGAGATACCATTTTTTATGCGTATCTTTTTTCCGCAGTTTCTGTACCAGTTCCTGTGCATAAAACAAAAACACAGTCACAAGTGCAAACAGCGTAAAAAACCAGATGGCGATCATAAAGGCATCCAGCCGCTTCAAAAAACTTCCCCTCAGATGGATACTGCTCATCAGCGTAATTGCCGGATATTTCATGGTCGTTAGGGAACGGCTTCCAAAACTGCCCAGCAGGATCACATACAAAACTGCAAGAACACCTATGGCAAACCACATTGCCGCATGCACGGCATGCACCAGCTTCCCCCATTTTTCTTTCTGCACATAGGAGGGAAAAAATGCAAGCAGAAACAATGGCATCAGACAAAAAAAGACTGCCAGACTTCCTTTCATCACCGACCCGGTATCTGCCTGAAAAAAGCCATACAGATATTCCATCTCCAGATCCCCCGCCGCAATCAAAAGCATTCCTGCAAGAAGTACAAACAAAACGACAAACAAAATCTCATACACCCGTGCACGGCTTTCAATCCCGCCACACACGGCATATCCTGCCGTCAGCAATACCAGAATCAGAATCAGGGGAAACGACTCCCCTGCAATCAGCCCCTTTTGTATCACGTCCGAAAAGATATATGCCCCGTATCCTGCCATACCGGTAAAATAGACCAGCAGTAACACCAGAAAAATTTTTTTCATCCATGCCGGCAGAATCCGTTCCATATAAGTGACCAGATCCGTTTCCATCTTTTTTAAAACATATGCAAGATACCACAGATACAGGCTTCCCATGATACCTCCCAGCACAATGGATGCCAGACCGTCATTTCCCGCAAATGCTGCCAGCTGTGAGGGCAGAATCAGCGTACTTTCCCCTACAAAATCGAACACAAACAGCCGGAACACCTGCCGCGTTGATATCCGGTTATTATTTGAAAACATATCGTTCCTCCGTTACTGTTTACTCAGCCTATTTTTTCCGCAGACGTATCCGCTCCCCGCGTTTTGCATAAATGGGTCTTCGCACCATTTTTTTCAGTGGTGCACGCCAGATACTGTCGCGTTCATCATGATAATCATTGACATCTGCCCCCACAAACGGCATGAGATACGGAATCCCAAAGCTTTCCAGCCGCGACAGATGGATGAACACCGTAAGCAGTGCAATCAAAAATCCGAAAAATCCAAGCCATGCGGACAGGACAATCACATAAAATTTCAATATCCGGAATGAAAAAGCAAATTCTTCATTCGGAATGGAAAAGGAACAAAGCGCGGTAAACGCAACCACAATCACCACAATCGGACTGACAAGGTTGGCATCCACAGCTGCCTGCCCGATAATCAGACCTCCGACAATTCCGATCGTATTTCCCATTGCCCCAGGCAGCCGGACCCCCGCCTCCCGCAACAGTTCAAAAGAAATCTCCATGAGAATGACCTCCAGTGCCGCCGGAAAAGGCACACCGATCCGTGCCTCCCAGAAGGATAACAAAAGCGGTGTCGGCAGAATCTGTGTGTGAAAATTTGTCACCGCCAGATACAGTCCGGGGAGTGTCATGGCAAAAAAAGCTGCCATGTAACGCAAGATCCGTGCAAACGTTGCCACACCAAACCGATTATAATAGTCATCACTCGTCTTCAGAAAAGAATTCAGGTCTGTCGGCAAAATGAGAGCGACCGGAGAATTGTCGCATAACAATACGATCCTTCCCTCCAGCACCGCAAGTGCTGCCCGGTCCGGTCGCTGTGTCGTCTGAAACTGTGGAAACGGTGAATACCATTTCTTTTCCGCCAGCTGCTCTAAGATTCCGCTGTCCATGACCCCATCAATCTCATATTCTGTAATTTTTTCCCGGATTTTTTCCAGCACGGATGTATATTTCAGATCTGCCATATACACCAGGTCAATTGCCGTGTGCGAACGCACCCCCTCCTGTACTTCTTCTACTTTAACCCGTGTTGATCGCACACGCTTACGGATAAGAGCCGTGTTGGTTTTGATGGAATCGGTAAATCCCTCCTTCGAACCGCGGATTACTTTTTCCGAATCCGGCTCCTGCACCCCCATACCGGGATATCCTTTGTCGGCAATCTTTAACGCATGTCCGTATCCATCCACAAAAAGGATTGCATCCCCCGTGAGCATCCCCTGTGCTGCATCCTCTATGGTATCGTACGGTGTCACATCTGAAATCCCCATCGCATTCTCATTGAGTACCTGATTTAAGTCTCTGTCCGGCAGCTCCGATAATGCCGCCAGCAGTCTCCCCAATGCGGTTGTCTCCAGCAGCATATTGCTGACTGCCACCTCAATATATGCCAGAAAACAGCGTCTTTTTTTTCCTTTTCCCAGACGCATTTCCTTCATTTTAATATCTGCACTGTCTGCAAACAGCTGTTGAAACTGTTTTATATTCTGCTCAATATCGGTCGAAATTTTTGTATGCTCCATTTTTACATTCCTATCTCTTTTCATCCCATAAGGTGCCTGTATACCTAAAAAAAGACAGACACCAAAAGGTATCTGTCCTTACTATTTCCATCTGTTACATAAACTATTCATTTTCTGTTTCATCCTGACACTGGATTACACTTTTTACTGCCACTGCCTGGTTTTTTACATGTTTGTGCATGGCAAGCGTTGCGGCTTCTTTATCCCGGTTTTTGAGTCCCTCCGCAATTGCATTATGTTCCGCAATCAGGATCGGATAATTGTCCGGATTTTTGATATATTCCACACGGTACCGGTAGATCTGCTCCCGCAGGTTATTCAGTAACGTCACAAGTTTCGGATTTCCCGTAGATTCAAAAATAACATCGTGGAATTTTACATCCATCTCGGCAATCATTTTCACATCTCCGGTCTTTGTACTGTTTTCAAACTGATCTTTGACTTCTAAAAGTTTTTGCAGCTCTTTCTCCGAAATCTTATCACATGCAATCTTTACGGCAAGTTCATCCAGCGCCTCCCGGATTTCCAGAACATCTTCCATATCTTTGAGTGTCATCTTTGCAACCTCTGCCCCTTTGCGTGGCATGGTTACAGCAAGTCCCTCCTGCTCGAGCATACGGATGGCTTCACGGATCGGTGTACGGCTCACCCCAAGCTTTGCTGCCAGCTGTAACTCCATAAGCCGCTCTCCCGGTTTGAGATCTCCTTTTAAAATTGCCTCTCTTAACGTATTAAATACAACATCTCTCAGTGGCAGATATGCGTCCATATTGAGCGTCAGATCATCTGTCATGTTATCGTCTCCATTTCTGTTTGTGTGAATTATTACTTTCTCCTGTTGTTGTAGATCGTGGTCAGATATACCTGTTTTGCAAGACCGGAGCGTTTCATTTCCCGCAGCGCACGCTTTGCCGTTTCTCCATCTTCAAAAAGACCGAATACGGTAGGACCGCTTCCGCTCATCATGGAAGCTTTGGCACCCGAACGCATCATCTGCTGTTTGATCTCTGCAATTACCGGATAGTTTGGTATCGTAACCGATTCCAGTACATTTCCCATATGTGCACAGACACCGTCAAAATCTTTCTCCCGGATATCTTTCATCAGTGCATCAATATCCGGATGGTTCGTCTGTTCATCCAGCTTCAGGTTCTGATATACAAATCTGGTCGATACCGAAATGGATGGTTTTGCAATCAGCACCGGACATTTGATCATCGGCGGAAGCTGCGTCAGTTTTTCCCCGATTCCTTCTGCCAGTGCCGTTCCACGCATAAGACAGTAAGGAACATCTGCCCCGATCTGTACCCCACGCTTCATCAGTTCCCTGCGGGACAATCCCAGATCATACAACTGATTCATCGCATACAGCATGGCGGCAGCATCCGTGCTTCCTCCTGCCATCCCCGCCGCTACCGGAATTCTCTTTGTCAGTTTTACGGAAATTCCATCTGTAAGCGCAAACTCTTCCTGTAACAGCCGTGCCGCTTTATAGACCAGATTATTTTCATTTACCGGCAAAAAAGAGAGGTTGGAAACAATCTGTATCCCCGGCTCCCGAATCTTTTGAATCTCCAGAAGATCGTACAGATGAATGGTCTGCATGATCATGCGCACTTCATGATATCCATCTTCCCTGCGCCGGACCACATCCAGTCCCAGATTTATTTTTGCAAGTGCTTTGAGTGTTATTTCATCCATTTGTATTTCCTCAGTATTTTGTATACACCGATTGTACTACAAAAAATACAATCGGTCAAATCCTATTCTCCCTGTTATTCTTTCCACTTTCTTCCAAAAAAATAAGTCACAAAATAGATCACAGATGCGATAATTACAATCATTGGGCCGGTTGCAACGTTCGTGTAATAAGACAAAATCAGTCCCATGACGCCCGAGAAAACGGAAAAAATTATCGAAAAGACATGGTATTCCCGCATGTTTACCGACAGATTTCTGCTCGATGCCGCCGGAAGGATCAGCAATGCATTGATGATCAGAATACCTACCCACTTGATGGAAAGCATGACAATCAGTGCTACAAGTACCGCAAAAACATAATCCATCAGTTGTACCGGAATCCGCTTGCTCTTTGCCAGTGCCCGGTGAATACAGATGGCATTCAGCCAGTTAAAACAGGTGATCCAGAACAAAATCGTAACGATAAAAATAATAACAAGATACCCGATTTCCTTTTTGGTAATGCTCAGAACATCCCCGACTAAAAGACTCGAATATTTACTGAAATTTCCGCCTTTTGACAGGATTGCCAGACCAATCGCAACCGAACAGGAGGAAAAAACCGAAATAATCGTATCGGTTGATACGGTACTTCTGCTTCCGATTTTGTTTAACAGCAGCGCGAATACAACTGCAAAAATCACCATGGAAATATTCGTATCCGGAATTCCGCATACCACTCCTACAGCAATTCCCGTCAGTGCGGAATGCCCCAAGGCATCCGAAAAATATGCCATTTTTTTATTGACAATCATGGTTCCCATCAGCCCAAACAGTGGTGTAATGATCAGTATTGCGGCCAATGCCATCTTCATAAAACCATAATCCATCCAGGAGGTCCAATCAATCATTTGTCTCATCCTCCTTTATCCATGTTTCTTCTTTTCCCGCAGAAAAAATCCGTTCAAATTCGGAACTTTCGTATACTTCTTTTACCGTTCCCTGCCTGAGGACCGTCTTGTCCAGAAGCACTACATGATCCGCATATCTTGCCACGTAATCCAGATCATGTGAGATCAGAATAATCGCAAGGTCATAATGTTTTTTCAGATAATCCATCGTTTTAAAAAAAAGTTCCATGCCATTCTGGTCAATTCCGGATACCGGCTCATCCAAAAGCAGCAGATTCGGCTCATCCATCACCGCCAGTGCAAGAAGCACTCTCTGCAGCTGTCCTCCGGACAGATTACAAACCTGTTTGTCGATCAGTTCTTCTGCCTCAAAAATGCGCAGATGCGCTTTGATCTTTTCATATAATTTCCGGTTTTTCGGCAGAAACACCGGATATCTCGACTCATAGCTTGCCAGCAGGTCATAGACACTGACCGGTGTATTTTTTTCGATGTTAATCGATTGCGGGACATATCCGATTTTTAAATTCTGCATCCGTCCGTCTTTGGTATCCCGAAACTCAATATCTCCCGTATGCGGGATGTCCCCCAGCATGGCACGGATCAATGTCGATTTTCCGGCACCGTTTTTTCCGATAATCGCATTCAGCGATCCACAGTGCATATGAAGATTCACATCTTTTAAGATTTCCTGCTCACTGAACCACACCCCCAGATGATTCACCTTGATGCAGTGAAATCCACACGGACTAATGATCTTTCGCATAAAATGCCTCCTCAAGTATCTCCATGTTTTTTTTCAACCGTTAATATAACTGTCTTTTTCGTAAGTTCCGCGATTCAGCGGGTCCAGATATAATACCTTTGCATCGGACTCTTTCCGGATCGTATCTCCCATACTCTTTCCATACAGTTCTTCTGCAAGAATGTATTTTACATGCCCCTTGCGGACAGCAGAAAGCACATCCGATACTTCTCCTGCACTGACCTGCCGTTCCTCATCGAGATCCAGCAGATAGTTTACCTGCAGTCCATAGTCCTCAGCGACATAGGCATATGCTTCATGAAACAGAATCACCGACTGACCGGAAATTTCCTGTTTTAATTTCTCCTACGTTTTTTCAGTCCGTCCAGTTTTTCCAGATATGCCTCTGCCCCATTCTGATAGGCACTGCTTCTTTCCGGATCTGCTCCAGATACTCCATCGGCAATCGTCTGTACCTGTGTCTCATAAGCAGAAACGCTCATCCATGCGTGGGCATTGACATCCCCATGGGCATGTTCTTCTTCTGTTTCCCCCTCATGATGATGTGTATCGTCCTCCTCCCCGGAGAGCAAAGAAATATTCTCACAGGCTTCTATAATTTTCAGATTCGGGTAAGCCTCTGCAACTTCCTTCATAAAGCTTTCAATTCCACCACCATTGATGATAAACACATCCGCCGTACTGAGTAACTTCATATCTTCCGGTGTCAGCTGGAAATCATGCAGACAACCGGTTGCGGCTCACTTAAATTTTCCAGACGCACTCCATCTGCATCCCCGATTACATTCTCAGCCGCAATATACATTGGATAAAAGGAAGTCACAACCGTCAGTTCCTGTCCATCCGTCTGTTCCTGTGTCTGGCTGACGTACCATCCGGTCAGTCCCATTCCTGCCACCAGAATGGCAAAAAGCATGATTGCAGTATACAAATACTTTTTCTTCATTCTACTTTTTTTTCACTTTCTTTTTCTGTTCTTTTCGAAGTGTCTTTTTGGCTACCGGGCGGTCTGTCTTTTTCCAGCGCTCTTTTTTCTTCGGTTCCTGCGGTGCCGGCTGCTTTTGTTTTGCCTCTCTTTTGGCATTTTCCGCCTCGATGTACCCTTGCGGAAGTTCAATAACGGATTCTACAATCTGCCAGATTTCTTCCCGGCCCTGTTTTGACTCCGCAGAAAACGGAATAACGATCGTTCCCGGCTCTACTTGCAGGATATCCTTTATCATTTGCACATGTTGCAGGATTTGCATCTTTTTTAATTTGTCCGATTTTGTTGCAATGATGATTGGCGCAAATCCCTGATGAACCATCCACTCATACATCATCTGATCATTTTCCGACGGTTCATGACGGATATCAATCAGAAGAAAAACTGCTTTCAGCCGTTTGGATGTATGCAGATAATTTTCGATCATCTGTCCCCATTTCGCCTTAATCTCAATATTTGCATTTGCGTATCCGTATCCCGGCAAGTCCACCAGATACATTGCCTCATTGACATTGTAAAAATTTATGGTCTGCGTTTTTCCCGGCTGGGAAGAAGTACGCGCAAGCGATTTCCGGTTCATCAGCGCATTGATCAGCGATGACTTTCCCACATTGGATTTTCCGGCAAAAGCCACTTCATCCAATAGGTTGTCCGGAATCGCACTTGTAATTCCACAAACTGTCTCCAAATTCACATTTTTGATAATCATATTTATTCTCCTGCAAAAAGAATTTGGGCTGCATTATACAAATGCAGCCTTAATTACCTGATCCATATGTTCTACCGGTATGATCTCCATATCTCCAACGATCTCTTCCGAAATTTCGGCAAGATCCTGTTCATTCTCTTTTGGAATACAGACCGTCTTCATTCCGGCATTCTTTGCCGCAAGCAATTTCTCTTTTAATCCGCCAATCGGAAGTACACGTCCGCGCAGTGTAATTTCCCCTGTCATGGCAACATCTGCCCGTACCGGCTTCCCGGTGACCGCAGAAAGAATTGCGGTTGCCATGGTAATTCCGGCAGACGGTCCGTCTTTTGGAACCGCACCTTCCGGAACATGGATATGGATGTCATGTTTCTGGAAAAATTCCGGATCAATATGGTAATCTTCACTGATGGACCGAATATAACTGATTCCGGTCTGTGCAGACTCTTTCATGACGTCTCCGAGTTTTCCCGTCAACACCACACTGCCCTTGCCCGGCATCAGATTCACCTCAATCTCTAAAGTTACACCACCCACACTGGTCCATGCCAGACCGCGCACAATGCCTACTTCATTCTTTTTGTTTTTCTTCTCCGGACGATATTTCGGTTTTCCGAGAAAATCTTCCAGATTTGTGCCGGTTACACGAATCATTTTCTCATCGCCCTCGTAGATTCTGCGGGCTGCTTTGCGGCAGATTTCTCCGATCTGCCGTTCGAGAGAACGTACACCTGCTTCTCTGGTATAAGAAGAAATCACCATTCGCAGCGCTTTGTCCGTAATCTTTAGTTTGCCATCTGCAACTCCGTTTTTTTCAAACTGTTTCGCCAGCAGATGATCCTTTGCAATATGGAACTTTTCGTTTTCCGTATAACTGCTGACTTCTATAATTTCCATACGATCCAGAAGCGGTCCCGGAATATCCTGCATGGAATTGGCACTTGCAATAAACAGTACCTCGGACAGATCCACCGGAAGCTCTACATAGTGATCCCGGAATTTATGATTCTGTTCCGAGTCAAGTACTTCCAGCATGGCAGAAGCTGTATCTCCCTTATAATCGCTGCTCATCTTGTCAATTTCATCCAGCAGCATCAGTGGATTTTTGACTCCCGCCATCCGCAGTCCATTGACGATTCTTCCCGGCATTGCTCCCACATAGGTTCTGCGGTGTCCGCGGATCTCCGCTTCATCCCGCACACCTCCGAGTGAAATACGAACATATTTTTTATCCAGCGCACGGGCAATCGAACGCGCAATGCTGGTTTTTCCAGTTCCCGGAGGCCCCACCAGACAAATAATCGGGCTCTCTCCCTTTCCGGTCAGATTACGGACTGCAAGAAATTCCAGAATACGTTCCTTTACCTTTTCGAGACCGTAATGATCCTCATCCAGAATCTTCTGCGCATGCTTTAAGTCTTTGTTATCCTCCGATACTGCATCCCACGGAAGTTCTAGTAAGGTTTCGATATAACCACGGCTTACCGTACTCTCGGATGAATTTCCTGAAATTCCCTGAAAACGCTCAATCTCCTTATGAATTCTTGCTTTCACTTCCCCGGAAGCCTGAAGTTCCTGCAGTTTCTTTTCATATTCCTGTGCATCGGTTTCTGTATTGGATTCTCCCAGCTCTTCCCGGATTACCTGCATCTGCTCCCGAAGCAGGTAATCTTTCTGGTTTTTATCCACATGTTCCTGCACTTTTTTCTGGAAATCACGCTTTAAAGCCAGAATCTCTGTCTCCTGCAGCAAAGAAGAAAGCACCGACTCATAACGTGCTGTCAGCGTGACAGCCTCTAACAGTTTCTGTTTCTTTTTATAACTGATTACAAGGCTGTTTCCCACATAATCAAGAAGTTTTAAAAGATCCGTCTCTTCCTGAACCTGGCGCATCACATCCTGCCCGATTTTGCCATGTACTCTTGCATATTTTGCAAACGTTTCCTGCACACTCAAAAGCATTGCAGACTTTGCCTGCTCCGGAAGCTGTTCATCGTCTTCCTGATCATACACGATCACACGCGCTTGCATATAATCGTCTGTCTGCGTATATTCATATGTCTCTGCGCGCCCGATTCCTTCGATCAGTACACGCATAATATTTTTCTGTAATTTTACGACCTGACGAACCACAGCCAGAAGCCCCACTTCATACAGATCTTCTCCCTGAGGATCTTCTTTCTCTGTATCTTTTTGTGTGACGATAAAAAGCTTCTGGTCTCCTTTCATGGCTTCCTCGACAGCACGCAGGGATTTGTCCCTGCTGATATCAAAATGAGCCACCATGCCCGGCAAAATCGTCATTCCCCGCAGTGCCACCGCCGGAATTGTCAATATTTTATCTTCCACTTGTATCTGCTCCTATATTTCCAGACGCATCCGGTCTTTTTATGAAGCAAGTTCTTCTTTTACTTCTTTCTTCGGGTCCTGCTCAATTCCAAGAATCTCTTCTCCATCTAAAGCAAGATTGTTTTCCACCATCTTTTTATCTACCACACACTTGCTGATGGAATCATCCGATGGGACACGATACATCAGATCCAGCATTACCGCTTCCATGATGGCACGCAGTCCACGCGCTCCGGTTTTGCGCTCTAATGCCTTATCTGCAATTGCTTCGATTGCGCTGTCCTCAAATTCCAATCCTACCCCATCCAGTTCCAGAAGTCTGGTATACTGTTTGATCAGAGAATTCTTTGGCTCTTTTAAAATACGGATCAATGCGTCGCGATCCAGCGAATCTAAAGATACAGTAATCGGCACACGTCCGATAAACTCCGGAATCAGTCCAAACTTCACAAAATCCTGTGGCAGTGCACGCTTAAATGCATCCCCCACATTGATGTCAGACTTTGACTTCACCTCTGCATTAAATCCGATCGCAGAAGCGTCCATACGTGCCTCTACAATTTTCTCCAGACCATCAAATGCTCCGCCGCAAATAAACAGAATATTTGTCGTATCAATCGGAATCAGTTCCTGCTGCGGATGTTTACGTCCTCCCTGTGGCGGAACCGATGCAACCGTTCCTTCCAGAATCTTAAGTAATGCCTGCTGAACACCCTCTCCGGATACGTCTCTCGTGATGGATACATTCTCCGATTTCTTTGTGATCTTATCGATCTCGTCAATATAGATAATGCCGTGCTGTGCACGCTCCACATCATAATCTGCAGCCTGAATCAGCTTCAAAAGAATGTTCTCTACATCCTCTCCCACATAACCGGCCTCTGTCAGTGTCGTGGCATCTGCAATTGCAAACGGTACATTAAGTACACGGGCAAGTGTCTGCGCCAGAAGCGTCTTTCCAGAACCGGTCGGTCCCAGCATCAGAATATTGCTTTTCTGAAGTTCCACATCATTTTCCTGATCTGCAAGCACTCTCTTATAATGATTGTATACCGCAACCGAAAGTACCTTTTTTGCCTGATCCTGCCCGATTACATAATCGTCCAGAAACGCTTTCATTTCTTCCGGTTTAATCAGATTGATTTCTTCCTTTGCAGAAGCCGGAGCTTTTTCTTCCAGATTCTCTTCCTCAATGATCTCTGCGCAGATATCTACACACTCATCACAGATAAATGCACCATTTGGACCTGAAATCATTCTTCCGACCTGATCCTGTGTTTTTCCGCAAAAAGAGCAGCGGATTTTGCCATCATTCTTTCCTGCCATAATTTATTTACTCCTATAAATGAAAAATACCTCCGGCAATGACCGGAGGTTTCCACATAACTATCTATTCGTGATCACTCCATCGATCAAGCCGTAATCTGCAGCTTCCTGTGCGGACATATAATTGTCACGTTCCGTATCTGCTGCAATTGTCTCATATGGCTTACCGGTGTTTGCAGCAAGAATTTCATTCAAACGTTTCTTTGTCTTTAAAATATTCTCTGCCGCAATCTGAATCTCTGTTGCCTGTCCTTTTGCACCACCGGAAGGCTGATGAATCATGATTTCTGAATTAGGGAGTGCAAAACGTTTTCCCTTTGTACCACCAGCCAGAAGAAACGCACCCATGCTGGCTGCCAGTCCGATACAGATGGTTGATACATCACATTTGATATACTGCATGGTGTCATAAATTGCCATACCGGCAGTAACCATTCCACCCGGAGAATTGATATATAACTGAATATCCTTGTTCGGATCTTCCGATTCCAGAAACAGAAGCTGTGCAACAACAAGACTTGCGGTTGTCTCATTTACTTCTTCCCCTAAAAAGATAATTCTGTCTTTTAACAGACGGGAATAAATATCATAATTTCTCTCGCCCCTGCTGGTCTGTTCAATGACATAAGGTACTAAACTCATAGAAAAATCGCCTCCTGTATTTATTACATGCATCCTGCGATGCACCTCAATGAACAAAAGACCGGTCTGGTATTCTCCCAGACCAGTCCTTCTCTGTCGTAGTTTTCGATATTAAGCCTCTGCTGCCTCAACTTCTTTTTCTTTCTTTGTCTTAGCCTTTGCTCTTTCTTTGATGTTGTCCATGATCAGTTCAACTGCCTTTGTGATGGCAAGTTCTCTCTTCATGGATTCTTTCTCGCCTTCGCCCATGTACTCTTTGAGCTTATCAGCTTCCATACCGTAATTCTTTGCCATCTTCTCGATCTCTGCATCTACATCTGCATCAGATACTTCGATGTTTTCTTCCTTAGCGATCTGCTCTAATACGAGACTGCTCTGGATACGGGTAAGAGCTTCCGGACGAACCTGCTCCTTTAATCCGTCTACGGTAAGACCAGAGAACTGTAAGTACTGATCCATGGAAAGACCGCTCTGTGCGATTCTCTGAGCGAATTCCTCGATCATTGTCTCACACTGTGTATCGATCATTGCCTCCGGAATCTCCATCTTTGACTTGTCAATGATCTTCTGGATGGCTTCGTCTTCCTTTGTACGCTTTGCTTCATCCTGTTTCTTCTTCTCTAAGTCTTTCTTTAAGCTTTCCTTGTACTCAGCTAATGTATCAAACTCAGATACATCCTTTGCGAACTCATCATCAAGCTCTGGAAGTTCCTTTGCTTTGATCTCGTTGATCTTAACCTTGAATGTAGCCGGCTTTCCTGCCAGATCAGCAGCCTGATACTGCTCCGGGAAAGTAACATTTACATCTACTTCATCGCCAACATTCTTTCCAACCAGCTGATCCTCAAATGTATCAATAAAGGTGTGGGAACCGATCTCTAATGAATGATTTTCTCCCTTACCGCCCTCAAATGCAACACCGTCTACAAATCCTTCAAAATCGATCACAGCGGTATCTCCCTGTGCAACCGGTCTGTCTGTTACATTGATGGTTCTTGCATTGTTATTGCGTTCTTTTTCCAGAGCTTCGTCTACTTCTTCATCGGATACAGAAGTATCGATCTTTGTAACGGTCACTCCCATGTATTTGCCAAGTGTAACTTCAGGCTTTACAGCAACTTCAGCTGTGAAAATAAAAGGCTTGCCCTTTTCAATCTGTACAACGTCAACGGTCGGACGTGACACAATATCAATTCCGCTTTCGTCAACAGCTGCTGCATAATTCTGCTGCATCAGAGCGTTTGCTGCATCCTCATAGAATACGTCAACTCCATACATCTTCTCGATCATAGCTCTCGGAACTTTTCCTTTACGGAATCCCGGAACACTGATCTGCTTCTTCTGCTTCTGGTAAGCTGACTCAAGTGCTTTCTCCAGATCCTCTGCTGAAACCTCGATGGTAAGTTTCGCCATATTCTTCTCTAAATTTTCAACCTGTACACTCATCTTAATTGTTTCCTCCTTATATATATCAATTCCATGTACGATCTATTTTTCCGTGATGGTACAAACAGGCATACTACGACCACCACAGTCATTTAAGCATTATAGCATACGAAACACATATTTGCCAAGTGTTTTTTTATTTCCTATAATAAAAACAGCGTATGGCCTGTAAAAAGCCATACGCTGTTTTGTTTTCCGGCAGAAAGTCCTTATTTCATCTGTTCTTCCTGCTTCATGATCATCTTCTTGACCATTTCTCCACCAATAGAACCTGCCTGTTTGGAAGTCAGATCCCCATTGTATCCATCTTTTAAAGGTACTCCAAGCTCGCTTGCAACCTCTTCCTTAAAACGCTTCATTGCGTCCTTTGCCTCCGGTACTGCCATACGGTTTGTACCGCTTGATGAATTGTTGTTACCTGCCATAGTTCTTCACCTCCTGTATTTTATATGCCTGCATAAAAAAAGCCGGCCTGCACACAAGAAGGCAGGTCGGCTTTTGGGGTCAACTTGCTGTTCTCATGTGCCTGAGTATAGTGTGACCAGAACCAGAGGAATTATGAGAACAAAAAGCTGACAATTTCTGGAACCTGTTTATGCGTATACAAGTCCGGCTTTTACATGTTCTATGGTTGCATCATCGGTAAAATAACGGGCAACTGCAAGACCAAACGGTACGGCAGTTCCCATGCCGCGGCTTGTAATCACATTTCCATCACATACTACCGGGGAAAAGAATACTTCTGCTCCGGTCAGTTTTTCTTCAAATCCCGGATGACACGCAGCTTTCTTCCCATTTAAAATTCCGGCCTGTCCCAGCACACTCGGTGCTGCGCAGATTGCCGCAACAAGTTTTCCTTCTTTTGCAAACTCACGGATCACCTGACTGACCGTATCATCTTCTCCCAGATGAACCGTTCCCGGCATACCGCCCGGCAGAATGATCCCGTCATACGCGGAAAAGTCAGCCTCCTCTTTTGTCGTGTCTGTCATAAATGTCACATTGCGGGAACTGGTCACCTGCTTTGTTCCGTTGATGGAAATCATGTCAATTTCAAGTTTTGCACGGCGCACAATATCCACAACCGTCAGTGCTTCTACTTCTTCACATCCGTCTGCAATAAAAATTCCAAGTCTGCTCATATTTATCATTCTCCTTTTCGGTAATTGCTATGATCTATTGTAGCAATTTCTTACAAAAACGACAAGCACACAATCGGAGGATTTCCATTTGACTCACCTGCCATTTTTGTATTATACTTTCGATAGTTTATGAGGAGGGAATATCATGACTTTAGATTATTACCGCATTTTCTATTATGTTGCCCGTTATAAAAGCTTTTCCAACGCGGCAGAAATGCTCGGAAGTAACCAGCCCAACATCACCCGCTGTATGAATATTCTGGAAAATGAGCTTGACTGCAAACTGCTGATCCGTTCCCACAAAGGGATTCAGCTGACAACCGAGGGCGAGCACCTGTTCCGTCACGTTGCCATTGCAATTGAACAGCTCACCTATGGAGAAAAAGAAATTATCAAAAACAAGAGCCTTGAAAGCGGACAGATCACCGTCGGAATCAGTGAAACAGCCATGCGTCTGTATCTTTTGGATAAAATCCAGGAATTTCACAAAGATTATCCACATGTGCGCCTGAAAATTTCCAATCATTCCACCCCACAGGCTATCGATGCCTTAGAAAAAGGTCTGGTTGATATCGCCATGGTCACTTCTCCTTTAGAAATCCGAAAACCTTTGCGTAAAACCGCACTGCGCAGCTATCATGATATCCTCATCGGAGGCAGTGCTTACAAAGCAATCGCCAGCCGGAAGCGTTCTCTGAAAGAACTCGAAGATTATTCCTTTGTTTCTCTGATTTCCGGCACTGGAACAAGTGATCTGTATATCCGCTTTTTCTATGAAAACCATATGCGTTTTTCTCCGGATATGGAAGTTGCCACGACAGACCAGATTCTTCCTATGGTGCGCAGTAATCTCGGCATCGGTTTCTGCCCGGAAGGAATTGCCAGACCCGCTGTAGAACGCGGGGAAGTGTATGAGATTCTGTTAGAAGAAGAAATCCCGGAACGTCAGATCACACTCGTAGAAGACAGTGGAAAACCACAAAGTATCGCTGTACAAAAACTATTAACTTATTTTAAATGAGGAATTCTATAAAATGGAAATCGAACGAAAATATCTGGTAAAAACATTACCTGAGCACTTAGAACAATATCAAAGTAAAAAAATCGCACAGGGATACCTGTGTACGGCACCGGTGGTACGTATCCGCCGCTCCAACGATGATTATTATCTCACCTATAAAGGGGAAGGCCTTATGGTGCGGGAAGAATACAATCTACCGCTCACCAAAGAAGCCTACGAACACCTGCTTTTAAAAATCGACGGACTTCTGATAGCAAAAACCCGCTATCTGATTCCATTAAACGATCATCTGACTGCAGAACTGGATATCTTTGAAAAAGATCTCGCTCCGCTTTCTCTCGTAGAAGTGGAATTTGACTCCATAGAAGAAGCCGATCGCTTCACCGCACCGGACTGGTTCGGAGAAGACGTGACCAATTCCGGAAAATACCATAACAGTTATTTAAGTCAGCACGGACTGCGTTAATCAACGCAGCCGGTTGGCAAATTCATACTGTTGTCTGGTCCGGATGACATATCTTAAATCGTCATATCTCTTATTCAAATCTCCCTCCGGAATCACGGTATCCATCACAACCGCCATTGTATCAATCATGCTATCTGTGATGACATCCCTCATAGAAGTCAGAATATTATATTTTTCATCAAAACTGTCCGCTTCAAGAAACTCCATAAGCTTTGGTTCCACTTCCGCTTGTGTCATGTCCGGCTCTATGGTATTTTCTATCGTCTTTGTCTGTTGCGTAACAGGTGGCTCCTGCTTTGCTTCCGGCATCGGTTCATCCACACGCTCAAAACGATATTTCTGGCTCACCTGCGGATACTTCACATGATCCACCTCACTTACAAACATGGAAAGTGGTCTGGCATACACCCCGAAATCTCCATACAATGCCTGATAGATCACTAATTCTTCTCCTGTCTCGGAATGTTTTGCAACAGTAATCACCTGATACAATTTATTTTTAAAGTGTCGGTATTTTTCTCCCGGCATCGGTCTGCGTTCCATGGATATCCTCCTCACCTGTGTCTTTATTCTTCCATTAACTGTTCTAAAATATGTTCCGGCTGCCCGTCAAACAAAACCTGCAGCATTTCATATTTTTTCCTGCTGGCCCGGTCGGTTGCTGCTTCATAAATATCTTTTAACTGTCCGGCACGAGAAATCCCGTTTTCCAAAAGCTGCAAAATCGGCTGCCGAAACTCACGTTCATAGAAATATGTAATTTTTTCCAGTTTTTCTGCCGGTGGCAGCTGTGCTAGTTCCTGATCCGATCCCAACTGATAATAAAACGTAAGGGCTTCTATCTTTGGTTCCTCTTTTTCCAGATTCTCCTTTAAAAGTGCAAGCAGATTTCGGTCTCACTCTGCAGCAGAAGTTTCTGATCCGGAGCATTTAATGCTTTCATTCCCAGACGCAGGATCGTATCATATGTAGAGTGAAACTCCTGATCTTCTTTGCTCACCAGAAATTCATGGTCAAAATTGTTCTGCATCTGCCGGAGGTCTTTTAATAATCTGCCAAATTCCTTCCGATCCGCAGTCTGTTCTGCAATAAGCATCTGTTCCATCAGCTGTGCATCTTCCTGCACCCGCTTCGTCTGTTCCCGGCAGCGCTCGTAACGCTCTTTCTGTTCTTTTTGTTTTTTCTTCAGACGGTCATACTGTTTCTGCCAGCTGCGAAATGCCCCCATATCACAACCGGCCGCTGCCAGTGCATCTTTTATATTTTCTATAAAATCATTTCTCCCAAACATATTTTATCACCTTCGTTCAAACACTCTAACTGACATTATACCAAAATTAATGGAAATGTGTTACAATTATTACAAAATAATGAAATCAGGAGATTCTATGCTAACCTTTGATGAAGTATTAAATTTAAATTATTACAAAAAGACAAGCTACACCGGATGGATCAATGGTATGCGCTTTCTGATCAAACGGGAAGCGCCCGAAGAAGGGGACGCTTTTTTTCATGCCTGGGTCTGGCCCGGTCCACTTATTTTTTCTCTGACCGACGATTCCCTGAAAACGGATTTTACCGCCCCTTTTTCCAACGAAGGAAAACAGCAGGTGGTCGACTGGATCAATGCACAGTATGAAGACCATCCTGAAAAATGGTCACACGAAAAAAAGAATCTGTATTAAACAAACGCCGAAAACACCAGGAAGATCTCCCGGAGTTTTCGGCGTTTTCATTACATTGCACACATGATTTTATTTGTCTTTTGTTGCATACATAAAGTACTTCATACCATAGATGGTAGAGTAAATGCCCTTGATATTTGACTTTAACATATAAATATCATTGTAGTAGTAAATCGGCATTACTGCACCGGTATCCATCAGCATATCCTCTGCCTGATGCATCAGATCCACACGTTTGGAGAAATCAGCAGATGTACGGATCTCTTTGATCAGCTTATTATAATCTGTCCAGTCCGGTGCAGAATCGGAAGGCTTGTCTCCCTTTCCAAGCTGCATATCGTTGTTACCGGAATCCGTTGTAAAGAGTTCTAACATATTGATCGGGTCGTTGTAATCTGCCAGCCATCCCTCGCGGGCGATGGTAAAGTTGCCGGACTTACGGTCTTCAATAAATACATTCCAGTCTTCCGACTTAATCTCCATATTGATCCCCAGCAGTGCGAAATCCTGCTGCAGGGACTCCCCAACTGCAATATGCGTACTGTCATCGTTGGTCAGGAACGTCATGGAAATTGCCGGATCACACTTGTATGAACCATCTCCGTTATCCGTAAATGTATAACCGGCACTTTCCAGCAGCTTCTTTGCTTCCTCTACCTGGTCTGCACCTGTCTTGTCTGCATCATAGTAGCTTGTATCATCGGTCTTGAATACTCCGCCGTTACCGTCTGACATACCTGCCGGTACGAAAGAATCTGCGGCAATCTGTCCGGTCTGTCCTACATTCTCCACGATAAACTCACGATCAATCAGCAGGTTCATTGCTTTACGCATAGATGCTGCCTGCTCTACGGTCTTTCCGTCAAAAATCGGGTCGTTTACGTTAAAACCAACATAATAAGTTCCAAGGTTTGGAATGATATGGAAATCAGAGTTCTTTCCATTTAATGTTGAAATCTCATCGTTTGGAACGGTATCTACAAAGTCAAGGTCTCCACTATTGTATGCTGCATAGGTTGCAGTATCATCTGCACTCAGCATGATGTGGATCTCATCCATAGTTACATTGTCTGCATCGTAATACTTCGGGTTCTTTACATAAACCATGCTCTCGTTGTGCTTCCATGATTTTAATGTATAAGCACCGTTTGATACAAAGCCAGCCTCCTGACACCACTTACCCGGATTCTTTCCATCAGGATCCGCTTTTTCCACATCCTTCTGGTATACCGGGAAATAAGTAGGAAATGCCATCAGGTCATTGAAATACGGGCATGGATTGGTCAGTGTAATTTTTAACGTATAATCATCAGTTGCCTCTACAGCAAGTGAGCCGTCATCATTTCTTGCAATAATATCAAACAGATACGCATAATCAGCTGCTGTTTTTTCATCCGCAGCACGGTTCCAGCTGTATACGAAGTCGTTTGCTGTTACCTCTTCCCCGTTGCTCCACTGGGATTTTATCATCTTTACCGTATAAACAGTTTCATCATCGGATACTTCCGGCATATCAGATGCCAGCTGCGGAATCAGCTTGCCGTCCTTGTCGTAGGTATAAAGACCCGCGAAAGAATTCACGATCATACATCCACCATCTACAGCAGAGCTCAGTGCCGGATCGATGGTTTGTGGCTCGGAAGCAAGGTTAATGCTTATCTGGTTGTCCGGTGTTTTACTTACACTGGAAGCCATTGCTTCGGTTCCGTCCGTCTTTGCAGAGTTTCCTTTTGATGAACCACATGCAGCTACGCTAAGAGCCATTGCAGCAACCAGCATGATTGATACAAGTTTCTTCTTCATAATTGTTCCTCCTGAAAATTATTTATATGTTTCACCCTTGCGGGAAAAAACCTTATTTATTCCAGCATGCAACCATATGACCATTCCCCCTGTCGGTCAGCTGCGGCATCTCCTGACCGCATTTTTCCGTTGCATACTTACATCTTGTACGGAATGGACATCCGGTTGGCATTTTCAGCGGACTCGGAACATCCCCCTCCAGCACGATTCTATGACTTTTTCTTGCTGTCTCCGGATCCGGAATTGGAACTGCGGACAGCAGACTCAGTGTATATGGATGTATCGGATTTGCATTTAACTCATCTGCATCCGCAATTTCCATCATCTTTCCCAGATACATAACTGCAATCCGGTCGGAAATATGATGCACAACCAGCAGGTCATGTGCGATAAACAGATAGGCAACTCCAAGTTTTTCCTGTAATTCCTCAAACATATTGACAACCTGTGCCTGAATGGAAACATCCAGTGCAGATACTGCCTCATCACAGACAATAAATTTCGGATTTACCGCAAGTGCACGGGCAATTCCGATACGCTGGCGCTGTCCACCGGAAAACTCATGCGCATAACGCATGGCATGCTCTGCATTCAGACCGACCAGCTCCATCAGATCGAGAATCTTTTCACGACGCTCTTTTCTATTTCTGTAGAGTTTATGCACATCCAAAGGTTCCCCGATAATATCTTCCACCGTCATACGTGGATTTAATGATGAATACGGGTCTTGGAATACCATCTGCATTTCCTTGCGGTACGGCATCATATTGACATCTACTTTTTTGCCCATAACCGGCTTTCCGTTTGCATCAACGATCATTTTTCCGTTTTCATCATACTGTTCTCCACTGTCAAAGAGAACTTTTCCGTCAAACGTAATCTTACCTGCCGTCGGCTGATACAGGCGAAGCAGTGTACGGCCTACTGTTGTCTTTCCACAGCCGGACTCACCAACCAGACCAAGTGTTTCTCCCGGGCGGATGGCAAAGGAAATATCGTCCACTGCTTTCAGCGGAATGGTGCTAAAACCCTGATGCACCGGAAAATACTGCTTCAAATGTTCTACTTCCAGCAGATAATCATTGTTTTTCTTTTCACTGCTCATTGCTGCCGCCCTCCTGTGCTTCATAAATTTCTTTTACATTCATCCAGCAGCTCGCCAGATGGTCTTCGCCCACACGAAACTCCGCCGGCTGCTGTTTTAAGCAGATCTTCATTGCCGACTCACAACGTGGACAAAACGCACAGCCCTCCGGATCTGGAGCAGGTTGATCGGGGTTCCGCCGATTGGGATGAGTTTTTCGTTCATATTGTCCGCCTTTGGGATAGAGCGGAGCAGTCCTTTGGTGTACTCATGCGCCGGATGATAGAAAATGGCATCCGCTGTGCCCCGCTCACAGACACGGCCACCGTACATGACAATAATCTCATCACACATACTTGCAATAACACCCAGATCATGGGTTACCATGATGATCGCCATACCGAGCTTCTTCTGCAGATCCTGCATCAATTCAAGAATCTGTGCCTGAATGGTCACATCGAGTGCCGTGGTCGGCTCATCTGCGATCAGAATATCCGGTTCACAGACCAGTGCCATGGCAATCATCACACGCTGGCGCATACCACCGGATAACTCATGCGGATACTGTTTCAGACGGCTTTCCGGCTCATTGACACCAACCAGTGTCAACATTTCAATGGCGCGCTCACGTGCCTGTTTTTTATCCTTGTCTGTGTGGAGCAGAATTGCCTCCATCAACTGATTTCCAATCGTAAATACCGGATTCAGGCTTGTCATCGGATCCTGGAAAATGATCGAGCACTTTTCCCCTCGGAACTTCTGCATCTGCTTTTCGTTCCACTTGGAGATATCCTCGCCGCGGTAAAGTACCTCTCCTCCGGTAATTTTTCCGGTTTCCGCAAGAATCTGCATGATGGAATATGACGTTACCGATTTACCGGAACCGGACTCTCCTACGATTCCCAGTGTCTTACCTGGTTCCAAATTAAAGGAGACACCGTTTACGGCACGGACTTCTCCAGCATCGGTTGCAAAGCTGGTATGAAGATCTTTTACTTGTAATATATATTTATTTTCTTCGCTCATTTGCTTATCTCCTTAATTCAGTTTTGAATCAAATGCATCTCTTAATCCATCGCCCAGAAGGTTCAATGCCAGCACGATCAGACAGATCAGCACTGCCGGAATAACCAGACGATAAGGATACGACTGCATAGCCGAACGCGCATCGTTTGCCAGACTTCCCAGAGAAGTCAGCGGTGCACTGACTCCCAGACCGAGGAAACTTAAGTAACTCTCAGTAAAGATAGCACTTGGCACCTGCAGCGCGGTCGTAATGATGATAACAGATAAACAGTTTGGCAGAATATGACGTGTCAGGATACGACTGTTCTTGGTACCAATACAGCGAGCTGCCAGTACATATTCGTTGTTTTTAATTGTAAGAATCTGTCCACGGATCAGACGCGCCATACTTACCCAGTAAAGCAATCCAAACACAATAAACATGGATATCATATTGGTTCCGAGTTTTTCAAACATGGTTCCCTCAATCAATGGCTTTAACCGTTCCTGAAACACAACCGAAAGCAGAATGATAATGAGCATATCCGGCAAGGAATACACAATATCCACGATACGCATCATGATCAGATCCACTTTTCCACCAAAATATCCCGCAACCGAACCATAAACCAGTCCAATGATAAGTACCATGATTGCAGCGATCACACCAACCGAAAGGCTGACTCTCGTACCGTAAATAACACGGATAAAGTAATCACGGCTTAAGTTATCGGTTCCGAAAATATGCGGAAACAGTTTCTCGCCGGTACGATCCATGTACTGCTGCTCTAATTTCGAGTACTCAAACGGTGCCATATTGGCTGCGGTCTTGTCACGCTTGCCGTCCACTGTAATGATATCCGAATAGCTGTATGGTACAAAAAACGGTGCAATAATGATCAGTGCCAGAATCAGAACCAGAATCACAATACTTCCCATTGCCAGCGGATTCTTTTTCAGACGTTTCATGCCATCTTTAAAAAATGTCGTTGACTCGCCCATGACATCCTGCTGCTTCTTCTCTTCTTCCGTTGCCTTTATAAAATCGCCCTTATTAAATTTACTTAAATCAATCTGTGCGGACAGCATCTGCCGCTTTTTTAATTTTTCATTTCCCTGCATTATTCTAAGTTCCTTCCTCCATCATTATTCAAATGTGATTCTTGGATCAATCAGTTTATATGCAATATCTGTAAGAAGATTTGCAACTACCATCAGAACCGCAAGGAAAATCGTGATTGCCATAATCATCGTGTAATCACGGTTGACAATGCTTGTTACGAATTCGGTTCCAAGACCACCAATGGTAAATATGTTCTCCACAACCATGGAACCTGTCAGAATATAGGCAACCATAGGACCAACATATGTTACAACCGGAATCAGGGCATTTTTCAGCGCATGCTTAAAAATAACTTTGAGCCGGTGCACGCCCTTTGCCCTTGCAGTACGGATATAATCCTGATTTAGCGCATCCAGCATACTTGTCTTTGTCAGACGCGTAATATATGCCATCGGATATGCCGCCAGTGCAATGATCGGGAGCAAATAATTCGGATTGCTCGAAGACCATACCGGAATCCATCCGAGTTTTAAACAAAATACAAGTAAAAGCAGCGTTGCCAGTACAAAAGACGGCATTGCCGTACCCAGTGTCGTGAAAAATACGATCAGACGATCCGGCAGTTTATTTCTTGTAAGTGCTGCGATACTGCCCAATATCACACCGATGATAATGGCAACAATTGCCGCAATTCCACCTAATTTTGCAGATACTGCAAACTTTCTGGAAATCTCTGTTCCGATATTTCTTCCACTGTGAAGTGAAACTCCCCAGTCGCCATGCAGCAGATTGTTCATATACAATACATACTGTTCCGGAACCGGCTTGTCCAGATTGTACCTTTCCTCCAATACCTGCTGTGCTTCCTTGCTGGTCGCTTTCTCCTTATTAAACGGTCCACCAGGAATCAGGTTCATTACGAAAAACGTAATGGCACTTACAATGAGTATTGATAATATCGCTAACAATACACGTTTTACTAGATATTTACTCATGTTCTTCTCTCCTACCTCTTATTGAGTATTTAGTAATTTCATCGTATTATCTCATTGCTTCATTAGCTCTGTAGCACGTTAAAGTGTTTCCAAAAAAAAAGCACGTAAACATGCCCCCTTTGACATTATTTGCGTACCAATTTACCTCAATGGATCATACAAATGATAATTTGTATTATACCTTTATAAAATATTTTGTCAATATACAAAAAATGGGTATTGTATGCTTTGTACCTTATTTGTTACGGTTTGCAGGGTAATCTATGAACTGTAACCCCTATTTATAATATTTTCTTCTTGTCAATAAAACAAAAAAGATGTCCGGTCATCCCAGACATCCTGTAGGATATGGGCTTAAGTGGACTCGAACCACCGACCTCACGCTTATCAGGCGTGCGCTCTAACCAGCTG
>ERZ791624.328-NODE-328-length-34245-cov-4.105469_pt1 | contig 34245 bp, 31 predicted proteins | sample MGYA00510058_ERZ791624 | MGnify/ENA primary metagenome ERZ791624 (study PRJEB30046, sample SAMN00715158) | human gut metagenome | study: EMG produced TPA metagenomics assembly of the A metagenome-wide association study of gut microbiota in type 2...
GCACGGTATGCACCAAGCCAGAGTCCGCATCCACGCCAATATGGGCCTTCATGCCGAAGTACCACTGGTTGCCCTTTTTGGTCTGGTGCATCTCTGGATCACGAGATTTGGTGCTGTTTTTGGTTGAGCTGGGTGCTGCGATCAGTGTGGCATCCACGATGGTTCCCGTGCGAAGCAGCAGCTTTTTACGCTCCAGCAAGTCCGTGACGGTCTTCAGGATTTGCTCGGCCAGCTTGTGTGTTTCCAATAGATGACGAAACCGCAGGATAGTGCTCTCATCAGGCGTGGCACTGCCCCATGACAGGCCAATGAATTCCCGAAACAAGGGCATGTCATGCAGCGCTTCTTCCATAGCTGGATCACTGAGGTTGAACCACTGCTGCATAAAGTGAATGCGCAGCAGCATCTCCACAGGAAATGGAGGCCGCCCTTTGCGACCTTCAGGTGCATATGGCGCAATCAAGTCCACCAACTCTTGCCATGGAACGACTTGCTGCATCTGCTCCAGGAATTCGCGTTTACGCGTTTTTTTGGTGGAAAGGTTCAGGCCAAGATCAAATTGCTGCATAGGCCGGGATGCTGCCGCACCCGGCACGCATGTGCAAGCACATGCGTTGGGGACTTATGCAGAGGTTCCCTAACTCTCGATCTGTACCAGTGGCTTGCTGCAATGCCAGGCGGGTGGCAGGTGTGGTCGTGGCGTTCTTATGAAGACTGATCAGCATGGCAACCCCTTGGCACGGGCTCTCGTCGCCGCCACATAAGCCAATTTGGCTTCCATTTCCAAATCTTCGGGGCTTAATCCTTCGGTATCCGCACTTAAAACCGCTACCACCGGCCATTCCAGCCCCTTGCTGGCATGCATGGTCATGACATGGATGGTGTTTTCCTGCGGCCGGTAATCACCCGCTTTACGGCGCACCCGGTGTGGCAGGCCCTTGCGGCGCAGGGCGTGGCTGCAGAGGTCCATGGCGGTCCAGTCGCGGCAGAGCACGGCCATTTCGTTCCAGGCGTGGCCCTGGGCATGCTGGTCGGCCAGGAGGTCGGCAATCCTGGCGGCGCGTTCGGGCAGGGTGGGGAGGTCGATCACGATGGGCTGCGGCCCTTCGCGGCCGCAGTTCATGGGGGCGAGCAGGGGAATGCCGTCTTCGCTGGCGTCCTGCGGCTGCAGCAGATCGCCCGCCACCTGGTGCGCCAGCTGCAGGATTTGCCGGGTGTTGCGGTAGTTGATCTTGAGGATGGTGGTGCGCCTCTGCGCCTGAATGCCCACGCTCTTGAGGCTGAAGCGCAGGTGCTTGCCACGGCGGTAGATGCTTTGCGCGTCGTCGTAGAGCAGCAGCAGGCTGTTGGTGTGCGGATCGACCATCTGGGTGACGAGCTTGAGCCACTCGGGCGCAAAGTCGTGGCCTTCGTCAATCAGGATGGCGTGGTATTGCCCGGCGGGGACGTGCCTGCGGTCCACGGCGGCCATGAGGCAGCGCACGTATTCCTCCATCTTGGGGCCGACTTGCCAGCCTTCCGCATAGCCGGGCAGCTGGTGGTAGGTGACGAGCTGCTCACGCACCCATTTGTGAAAGTGGCGCACATGCACGCGGGCTTCCAGCCCCTTGGCCTGCATGTGCGCGGCCAGTTTGACGGCCAGCGGCTGTGGGTCTTGCTGCAGGGCGGTAATGACCTGAATGGCGCAGTGCCGGGCCTGTACCAGTGGGTTGCGTACAGTTTTGGTACCGCCGGTGGCACTGTCCAGGATGATGAAGTCGTCACGATTGGCCTGAACAATGGTGCTGGGGTGCCAGTCCTTGGTTTCCAGAATCAGTGCACCACGGTGCGGGTGCAGGACGACAAAGTCCGGGTGGGTCTGCTTGGGGCCGATGGGCACGTCCCACCAGAGCAGGTAGTCGTCATCGAGCTTGCGTTCCAGCCGGTCGGCCAGGCGCTTTTCGCCAGCGGTCATGCGGCCCAAGCAGGTGCTGAGTGCAGGGATCAGCGTTGCCATGTCTCTCTTAAGTCAGCAGCTTTGCTTGGTGCTGTGTGTGGAAGCGCTGCTGGTTCTCGCCTGTTATGTATCTGTTTGTTGCGAGCTTATAGAGGCTTTTGCTGAGTCTTGGCTGACAGTTGCAAGCTCAATGTAAGCAGCAGGCTGGGGCTGGTTTTGAGTGTTTTTGGCCTCCAGGGCAGATGCATCAAGCGCTGGCAGCTATTTTTTTTGATAATCGAAGCACTGCCTGATAAAAGCGACGAACGGTTGCTGCAGGCCTGCATCAGGGCTGTGGGCAGCTATAGTTTTTGTATCTGCATTGCCAGCCACGCAGCATGGGTTGTGTACTGACTTGCCAAGCGCGGGGGCTGGATGCAGGATGCACTGCAGTGTGCGGTGTTGTTTGCCGCTCTTATTGATGAGCAGAAAGGTGCTGAGCCATGTCCGAAACGTCCAAGAATCTGTCCATTCCGATTGCGCATGCGCTGGACCCCCGTCTGTCGCAGGTGCTGGAGTACTGGCTGGGCGCGGAGTTTCCAGACAACGCCTCAGCCCTGACGCGCCAGCAGCTGTGGTTTACCAAGTCGGAAACCACAGATGAGGAAATCCGCAAGCTGTTTGCTGGCCTGCTGCAGGAGGCGCTGATGGGCAAGCTTGACGGTGAGGCCCTGGAGCAGCCGCTGGGCATGCTGGCTGTGCTGATTGTGCTGGACCAGTTCACCCGCAATGCCTACCGTGGCACGGCCAAGAGCTTTGCAGGCGACGAGCGCGCACTGGCGCTGGCGCTCAAGGCGATTGATCTGGGTTGGGACACGGACGAAAGCATTCCCACCGTGGCGCGCATTTTTATGTACCTGCCGCTGGAGCATTCGGAAGACCTGCTGATGCAGGAGCACAGCGTGGTGGCCTTCGAGCAGTTGCACCAGGAAGCTGCCACGCCCGAGCTGCGCGAGTTCTTTGCCACGACACTGGATTACGCCATTCGCCACCGTGAGGTGATTGCACAGTTTGGGCGCTTTCCGCACCGCAATGCCATCCTGGAGCGAGAGAGCACGGCTTCAGAGCGGGACTATCTGAGCAAGCCGGGGGCCGGGTTTTAGCCGCAAGAAACTGGCGTATGAACATGCCAAAGGCTGCCGGTTGGCAGCCTTTGGTTTATGAGCATTTTTTGCTGCTAAGGCTTGTGCAGTAAGCCTTGGCAGCTATACATCTTGCTGCTCCTCTCAGCTTGAGGGCGTGAGCAAGCGTGCGTCTATGCGGTATGCCACTGGTTCCAGATGCGCTTCCAGACAGGACATGGGGTTTTGTACGGCGAGTACGTTTCCTGTGCATCCATCGGCATGCAGCGCTACGCGGTACAGCCATGCCTTGTCGCCCAAGGTGGTGAGCACTTGTCGTTCGTTCTCACTGAGATACAGCGTGGCTGCGGGGGAGGGGGAACTTTTGACTTCAATGCAGCGCTCTTCCCCATAGGTGGTGTGAATGTCGTAGCCCCGTCCCACATCGCTCTGTGCCACCAATTGCACATGGCGCTCAGGATCGGGGCAGCCCATGCGGCGCAGACGTGCCATTTCAAATTGCAGGGCGACTTGCTCGCCTTGCTGACCTATTTCACTGCGACGTTCCAGCAGGGCTTGGAACATGTCTGCGTCCATAACGCGAGCTGTGGTGGCAGTCAGGGGACTGGTGGTCACAGGTGTTGCAGGCTTTGCATGGCGGGCAGGCGCTGACATCTCGTCCAGATAGATGTCCAGCAAAGCATGCAGTGCGAAAGGTGCGACGTGCAGCATCAGCGCCTGATGGCCATGCTTGGGGCCCATATAGGTGCAGGCCAGTACGCTGGCTGCAGGCTTGGCAGTGCCTGGTGCGTATGTTTCCTTCAACAGCACACCTTCAGGCAGACGGTCGCACAGTGCTTGGCCGGACTGTGAGCTGGCACGGACATAGAGGGTCACCATGCCTTGATTGGCCTTGTCGCTGCTTGTCAGTGCCATGCGTACGACGGCAGGGGTGCCTTCAAAGCCGTAGGTCAAAGCAGGGAGTTTGCGGCCTTTGGCATCGGCGCTACTGCCGTGTCCGGTTTCATGAATGACGGAGGCACCTCGTTCTAGCAGTACGCGGTGTGCCTGAACGCATTTGTCCGCTGCCTGTTGCAGCAGCATTTCCACATCTCTCATTGCATTTCCTTCTCAACTTGTAGGTAGCGGTTGAGTGAGGGGAATGCTAATCCTCGCCAAAGCATGTAAAGGATTGATGCTCTAAATTGATGAGCAAACGCAAGAAAAAAAGCTGCCGGATGTGAGGCGGCAGCTTTGTTGAAGGAATTACTTGCTAGAGCTTGTGTAGTAAGCGCTATCAGCTATCAATTCAAGAGATGGCGGGGTGCGCAAACAAGTCCTTGTGGGCTTCGCGCAGCAGGTTTTTTTGCACCTTGCCCATGGTGTTGCGGGGCAGCTCGGTATGGATAAAGCAGCGCTTGGGCACCTTGAAGTTGGCCAGCTGGCCCTTGATGCTGAGGATGATGACTTCGGGGTCGAGCGTGTGGCCGGGCTTGGGCACAACGATGGCTACGCCCACTTCGCCAAAGTCTGGGTGGGGCACGCCGACCAGTGCGCTTTCTGCAACGCCAGGCATTTCGTTGATGTAGCTTTCGATTTCGGCGGGATAGACGTTGTAGCCGCCGCTGATGATCAAGTCCTTGCTGCGGCCAACGATGGTGACGTAGCCGCGCTCATCGATCTTGCCGACATCGCCGGTCTTGAACCATCCATCTGCGGTGAATTCTTCGCGGGTCTTTTCCGGCATGCGCCAGTAGCCCTGGAAGATGTTGGCCCCTTGGACCTGGATATTGCCAATTTCCCCAGTGGGTACGGGCTGGTTGTGTTCATCCACCACGCGCAGCTGCACGCCGGGCAGGGGAAAGCCCACGGTGCCACCACGGCGCTCGGACTGGTGGCCGTAGCGGCTGTCGGGGGCATAGGGGTTGGAGGTGAGCATGGTGGTTTCGCTCATGCCATAGCGCTCGACGATGGTGTGGCCGGTGCGTTCTTCCCATTCGCGGAAGGTTTCGATCAGCAGCGGTGCCGAGCCGGCGAGGAACAGGCGCATGTGGCTGGCCTGCTCGCGCGTGAGGCTGGGTTCGGCCAGCATGCGGACGTACAGCGTGGGTACGCCCATGAAGATGGTGGCACGGGGCATTTCTTCGATGACGGCCTTGGGATCGAACTTGGCCAGCCAGATGATTTTGCTGCCATTGAGCAAGGCACCATTGATGGCGACAAACAGGCCGTGGGCGTGGAAGATGGGCAGTGCATGGATGAGTACATCGCCAGGCTGCCAGCCCCAGTAGTCCTTGAGCACCAGTGCGTTGGCAATGAGGTTGGCATGCGTGAGCATGGCTCCCTTGCTGCGGCCGGTGGTGCCGCTGGTGTAGAGGATGGCGGCCACGTCGTCACCCTGGCGTGCTGCTGGTGTCTGGGTGTCTGGGTGGCGCTGGGCTTGCTCCAGCAGGGAGCCGGTCTGGTCTTCGCCGAGGGTGAACACATGCTGCGTACCCGCTTGTTGCGTCAGCGGGATGATGCGCTCGTAGTTGGCAGGGGTGCAGACAAACACGGCTGGCTCGGCATTGCCGATGAAGTATTCGATTTCAGCCTGCTGGTAGGCCGTATTGAGCGGCAGGAAGATGTGTCCGGCGCGCAGTGTGGCCAGATACAGGATCATGGCTTCCACGGATTTTTCTACCTGCACGGCGATGCGGCTGGAATCGGGTAGTTGCAGCGATTGCAGCAGGTTGGCGATGCGGGCGCTTTGCGCATCGAGGTCTTTCCAGGTGTAGATGTGCGCAGGCCCCTGAGGCAGTTTGACTTCCACGGCTGTCTGTTCCAGATCTGCCGGAAAGGCAGCGCGCAGGTGGGTGAAGAGGTTCTGGTTGGTCATGTTGTCTCCCTTGTTGTCTCGGTATGCCGCCAGCCCAGGCTTGCAGTGCCGGGCTGGCGGAAGCGCTTAGTGGGTGCCAGCCGCTGTGGCTGCGGCTTCGGTGATCTTCAGGTAGCGCTGGCCTTCTTCGAGTGCCCATTGCTTGAACTGGACGGGCGACTGTGAAGGCGCGGCGACGTTGCCCTGCTTTTCCAGCTTGCTTTTGACATCTGGGTCATTGAGTGCCTGCGTGGTGGCTTCAAACAGCTTGGTCAGAACGGGTTCGGGCAGGTTGGCGGGGCCATAGAGGTTGTAGGAGATGGTGAAGTTGTAGCCATCCAGGCCCGCCTCTTTCATGCCGGGCAAGTCGGGGAACAGGTTGGAGCGGTCGGCCGTGGTGACTGCCAGCAGGCGCAGCTTGCCAGCCTGTGCCAAGGGGAGCACGGATGGTGGCGTACCAAATGTGATGTCCACATCGCCTGCCGCAACCGCCTGGATGGAAGGTGCGCCGCCCTTATAGGGAATGTGCAGCATGTTGATGCCTGCATTCTGTTCAAAGGCTGCACCTGCCAGATGTGTGACGACGCCAGTACCAGAGGACGAATAGCTCAGCTTGCCGGGGTTTTGCTTGGCACGCTCAATCAGCCCTTTGACCGACTGTTCGGGCAAATCTTTGGTCACGGCCAGCAGCATGGGGGATTCGGCCAGGCGCGAGATGTGGGTGAAGTTTTTCTCTGCGTCGTAGCGCGCGCTCTTGTACAGCAGCTGGTCAGAGCCATAGAGGCTCATGGTGGTGAGCAGCAGTGTGTAGCCGTCAGGGTTGGCGCGTGCCACGTTATCGGATGCAATGGTGGTGCCAGCGCCGGGGCGGTTGTCGATCACGATGGGTTGGCCCAAGATGTTGCCTAATTTTTCACTGACCACGCGCGCCACAGAGTCGGCACCACCGCCGGGGGGAAAGCCCACCACCAGTGTGATGGGTTTGTTGGGGTAGTTGTCGGCCAGTGCTGTCAGGCAGGTTGCTAGCCCCAAGGCAGCGAACAAAGGTTTCTTGAGCATGTGTTGTCTCCTGTTTGTCTTTTTACGTTCCGTGGTCACAAGCAATAAGGTGCGGAACTTCACCTTATCCAGGGTGCATTAGGACCCGATGAAGGCGGCCGGCCGTTTCTCCTTCCAGGCACGGCTGCCTTCCTGCAGGTCATGTGAATGGATGGTTTGCAGCACGGCTTGCGCGATGTCCTGCGCGTTGTGCTGCTGGCGGGCGATCAGGTTGAGGTGCTTTTTCATGCCCAGCAGTGGCAGTGGCGCCATCTGGCAGAGCGCGATGGTGAGCGTCTGCAGGGATTGCTCAAACGCATCTTCTGCAGCGAGATGGGTGAGGAAGCCGCAATCCTTCATGGCCTGTGCATCCAGCCGCTCGCAGGTCAGGAACAGGCGCTTGGCCGTGTCCAGGCCCAGGCGTGTCACATAGCGTTCCAGCCCTTGCTTATAGAAATGCAGCCCCAGACGTGCCGCAGGCATGAACATTTCCGTGCGGCTGGAGCCCAGGCGAAAGTCGCAGGCCAGTGCCATGTCGGTGGCACCACCATAAACACCACCATGCAGCGCAGCAATGGTGATGGGGCGGCATTGCTCGATGGCATCGACCATCTCGCCAAAGCTGCTGCCTTCGTGCTGGCTGTTTTGGATATCTGATATATCATAACCACTGCAAAAGTACTTGCCTTCTCCACGCAGGATGAGCACCTCCACTGCCTCACATTGGTTGATGGCATCGAGATGCTGGCGGATGGTGTGGAGATCTTCGGGCTGTAACTTGTTGGCCATTTCGGCACGCATGAGCCGAATTTCAGCCACTTTTCCCTGAATGAAAAGCATTGGTTTCATATTTGCTTCAGATATAGATATATCAATTAATTAAATATGCGCCGAAAAAAAGCAACAACCGAGCAAACCCTGAACCTGCAAAGTCTGCAGGAGCGCATTCGTGTGGCGCTGGAGGAGGACATCTATCGTGGGGCGCTGGTGCCCGGTCAGGCCATCCGTGAGCAGGAGTTATGCGAACGTTTCCAGGCCTCTCGCACACCAGTGCGCGAGGCGCTGCTGTTGATGAGTGCCAAGGGTTTGATTCGGATTCAGCCGCGTTCAGGGATTTACGTCAGCGAACTCGATGCCCGGGAGATCATTGCCATCATGGAGGGGCTTGCGGAACTGGAGGCGGTGCTGGCGCGGCTGGCGACGCAGCGGATCACGGAGGCCCTGCAGGCCAAGTTGCTGACTTACCTCGGAGAGACGGAGCAACATGCGCATACAGTCAACCCCGAGGCCTATGTCCAAGCCAATGCCGGGTTTCATGATGTGATATATCAGGCAAGTGGAAATGACTATATCGTGGAGCAGACCAAGAATGCGCGCCTGCTTACCGCACCTTACCGTACGCACATGTTTGCAAAGCCGGAGCGTCTGCTAGCATCGCATGCCGAGCATGAGTTGATTGCGCAGGCCATCATGGCACGGGATGGCGAAAAGGCAGCGCAGTTGATGCGGGCACACATCCTGGCTGGCGGGCAGGCGTTTGCAGATGCAGTGCTGCGTGCCTCGGACTTGCGCCGGCAGGTGCATTAAAAAGTCTAGCGCCGCGAGTTTGTAAAGATTTTGGGGATTGCGCATGAGGCATGCACTGCCCACGCTGCAATCACCACCACACCCAAAAAGCGGCCTGAGCCGCCACAAACGACAAAGATGGATGTGCATGGGGTGCCGCAGAACCTTTGGTGACAAGGACTTGCGCTTAATCGATCCCAAGATCAAAGAGTTTGCCTTGGCTATGTATGCTGAGGGCATTGCTGCAAGAAAAATCTAACGCCTATTGCACGTGAGCCACAACGCTGTGTTAGGTTGGGTGCGCAAAGAAGTACAAGGCAAAGCACTTTAAGCGCCTGCAGCCAAAGATCTATCGGTCATAGAGGCCGATGAGATGTGGAGTTATGTCGGCTCAAAAAAACAGCCCATCTGGCTGTGGTGGGCAATAGACAGAACGAGTCACCAAATCGTAGGCTTTGCGCTTGGTGATCGAGGAACGAAAACGGCAAAAGTGCTTCAGCCTCAACTGCCTACGGACAAACATATTCATTACTGCACGGATGCGCATCGGCCTTATAAGGCCATCATCAAAGCTGAGCAGCACACGGTTAGCAAGGCGCATACACATCACATCGAAAGTCTCAATAACAAGCTGCGGTAGTACTTGGCTAGGCTTGGGAGAAAGACGCATGCGTATAGCAAGAGCGCTACCGCGCTCTTGCATTCGCTGCTGTTTGTCTGGCAGCGCAAGTTCGGGGCAGTGCTGAAGCCACAAACCGGCGCCTTACTAAGCAAGCGACTATGGGATTGCGATATCCAAATACCTGTTTAGCAATCCCTGTTTTTTGCCTCCAGCGCCCGTGTATCAAGCGCTGATAGCTATAGAAACCATGGCAATTGATCAGTCTGCCGTAATGCCTGCGGCCTGAATCACTTCGCTCCAGCGCTGCACTTCGGCATTCCAGAACTGGGCAAATTCCGCCGGGCCTTTTGGGTCTACGCGAAAGCCGAGTTCGGTGCTTCTGGCCACCACTTCTGGAATCTGCATGATCTGCACCAGCGCTTGGGACAGGGTGTTGACCACAGCATCGGGTGTGGCGGCAGGCACCATTACCGCGGTCCACTGTTCCACATTGAGCTTGGGCATGCCTGCTTCAGCAGTGGTGGGCACTTCTGGCACCTGGGCGTTGCGCTGGTCGGTCGCAATGGCGATGGCGCGCAGTTTGCCAGCCTTGACAAAGGGGATGGACTCAGGGAAGTTGCTGAAGATCACATCCAGCTGACCGGCCATCAGGTCCGACAGCGAGGGTGAGCCACCCTTGTAGGGAATGTGCTGGATGCTGGTGCCATTGAGCTGGTTGAACAGCGCCAGTGACAGGTGTGAGGGCGTACCCAGTCCGCTGGAGCCAGCGTTCAGCGGCTTTTGCTTGGCGCCTTTGACCAGATCCTCCAGGCTGTGAATAGGGCTGTTGGCAGGCACGACCACCAGCACGGGGGAGCCCGCGAGGAAGGCCACGGGCTTGAGGTCTTTGCTCAGATCAAACTTGACGCGGCCCTGAAACAGCGTGGCGTTGACGGAGTGCGTCATGTTCACGGCCAGGATGTTGTAGCCATCGGCAGCTGAACGCACGGCAGCTTCAGCCCCCAGCATGGCCCCTGCGCCGGGTTTGTTGTCGATAAGCACGTTGAGGTTCATGCGCTCGCCCAGATGCTGGCCGACCAGTCGGGCCATGACATCGGTCAGCCCACCGGGCGTAAAGGGCACGATGTAGCGCAGCACGCTGCCTGCCTTGGGATAGGCAGCATCGCTTTGCGCCCAGCTGGCGGCAGGTGCGGCCAGAGCAAGGGTGGCAGCGGCCAGCAGGGAACGGCGAGTCAGAGGGGAAGCGGAGGAAGCAAACTGGGACATGGGAAGACGCTTCGGATGTTCTGGGAGGGCGGCGTGCGATGGTTACGGCACTCAGGCCAGCTTGGCCAGGGCCTGCAGCACCTTGTCAGCCACGAGGCTGCTGACGCGTTCGTTGGATTCCACGGTCAGGCCGGCAATGTGTGGGGTGAGGATGAGGTTGGGGCAGTCCACAAAGTGCCGAGCCGCGGGCAGGGGTTCCTGCGCAAACACGTCCACCGCGCGCCGCTGAGTTGGCCGCTGCGCAGGGCGCTGGCCAGTGCCACTTCATCCACAATGCCGCCGCGTGCGGTGTTGATGAGCACGGCACCGGGCTTCATGGTGGCCAGGCGCTGGGCATCAAACAGGTTGCGGGTGCTGTCCAGCAGCGGCATGTGCAGGCTGACGACATCGGCCTGCTGCAGCAGGGCGTCCAGCGACAGCGGCGTGACCTGGTGCTCGGCATAGACGCTGCTGTCCGCTGGCAGGGCAGGGTCATAGGCGACGACGGTGACGCCCAGTGCGCGGGCCAGACGTGCGGTGAGCTGGCCGATGGAGCCAAAGCCCACCAGCCCCAGTGTGCTGCCCGACAGTTCACGGCCCTGCGACAGGGCGCTGCGGGGCCACTGGCCCTGCGCCACCAGCTGGCTGGAGCCATAGGCACCGCGCAGCAGCAGCATGGCGGTGGCAATCACGTATTCCGCCACGCTCAGTGCATTCGCGCCGGTGGCGGGAATGACGGTGATGCCGCGTGCTTCGCAGCCTGCGACATCGATGTTGTCCAGCCCCACGCCGAGGCGCCCCACGACGCGGCACTGGCCCAGCGCAGCCAGCAGCTCACCACGCACCTGGGTGCGGTTGCGCACGATGATGGCGTCGCAGGTCTGTGCGGCAGCCAGCAGTTCGGCAGGCTTGTCGACCAGATCAGGCTGGTAGCTGACTTCGTGAGCGGCTTGCAGACGCGCCACGGCGGGCAGGTCCATAAATTCAGTAATCAGAATGCGCATGGCAGCAAGAATTCGTTCGTCCCCTGCTGCGCTGCGGGCCGCGTAACAAAGCGCCAGTCAGCCTGAGCAGTCAGAGGGCCAGACCGATGCAGCCGCTGAATCTGGCTGCTCCGGCATGGCGGGTTATGGGATTACGGCGAATTCTATGGACGCTGATTTTTGATTTATTTATATAGAAATTATCAAAACATCCTTGGGGCGATGCTTGAAAATAAAAATGTTTTAAAACAAAGGCTTGGATTTATTTTTAATAATGAATATGGTTTAGATGAATAATCTATAAGCTATTGCTCTGAAGCCCCATATTCCGTCGGAGTCATGGGTTTTCAAAATGTGTGCAAGTACTTGCAATGACTCGCAAGGCTGCAATGCATGGCCATGAAAAAAGCCACCGGCAGTGACTGCGGTGGCTTGCATGTTTTGGGGCGCTTTTTGAGCGCCAGAGCTTGTCCATCAAACGCTGGCAGCTATCAAAATGACGAATCAGGAACGACGGCCCGTGACCGACCAGCCAGCGTGCATGTTGTTCTTGTCGTTCTCGTATTCCCAGTTGGTGCCGCAGCGCTCGCACACATAGCGGGTGATGGTGACGGTGCCGGTTTCACGCTCGCGCTTGTAGTTGCTGCCCTGGGTCAGCTCCACGTGGCCGGGAGCTTTGCGCCAGTTGCGCTGGATGCCTGTGCAGGCATCGCACAGTTCGATTTTCTTGAGTTCGGAGATACGGTCGTTTTGATCTGGATTCATGGTGTGTGCCGGGCTGTAAGGGGCCAGACTGTACAGAAATTGCCGCGCTGAGGTGTGCATAGGGGTGCTTGCCACCAGCAGTTACAGACCTGCTGGCACCCCGTGTCAGTATGTGTGGATGCACCAATTCCCCATGGGAGCAAGGCGGCATACGGCCTGCGCCGGGAATGACTTGGTAACACCTGTTCCAATCTCCGGTTTGCACAGGCTTGTGCATGCTCACTTTAGGAGCGCAGCTGACCGGGTGAGTGGCGCTGCACAGGCCGGGTGTGCGGGGCATGTGAGCGCGCTTGCTGGGATTTCTTCTGTCTGTGGTGATGGTGGCAAATTGTTGGCAGGCACTGCTGTGGCAGTGGCTGGAGAGCGGGTGTGAGCAAGGCCTTTTGCCATGACAACACTGGAGGACAGAGAACAATGACTGCAAATACACCGACGCTGGTGACGTTTGCCATCTACCTGATCGGCATGCTGCTGATTGGCTGGATGGGCTACCGCGCGACCAGCAATCTCTCGGACTACATCCTGGGCGGTCGCAGCCTGGGCAGTGTGGTGACAGCGCTGTCAGCCGGTGCTTCGGACATGAGTGGCTGGCTGCTGATGGGCTTGCCGGGGGCGGTGTTTCTGTCCGGACTGTCAGAGGCATGGATTGCCATTGGCCTGTGCATGGGTGCATGGCTGAACTGGCGTTTTGTGGCGGCACGCCTGCGTGTCTATACCGAGAAGGTGGGCAATGCGCTGACGCTGCCCGACTACTTCACCAACCGCTTTGAAGACCGCAGCAGCCTGCTGCGCATTGTGACGGCGGTGGTGATTCTGGTGTTCTTCACGATTTACTGCGCCTCGGGTGTGGTGGCGGGGGCGCGTCTGTTTGAGTCCATGTTCGGTATGGACTACCAGACCGCGCTGTGGGTGGGTGCGATTGCCACCATGGCCTATGTGTTCATCGGCGGCTTTCTGGCTGTGAGCTGGACAGACACCATTCAGGCGGCGCTGATGATTACGGCGCTGATTCTGGCACCGCTGATGGTGATCTACGCCGATGGTGGCGTGGGTGCTTCCATGGACGTAATTGCTACGGCACGTGAGGGTGCGTTTGACATGCTCAAGGGCCATGGCTGGATTGCCATCATCTCGCTGCTGGCCTGGGGTCTGGGTTACTTTGGCCAGCCTCACATTCTGGTGCGTTTCATGGCGGCTGAGTCGGTCAAGACCATTCCCAACGCCCGCCGCATTGGCATGACCTGGATGATTCTGTGCCTGGGTGGCGCGGTAGCCGTGGGCTTTTTTGGCATTGCCTACTTTGGCTCGCGCCCCGATGAGGCTGGTGCGGTGAATGCGAATGCAGAGACCGTGTTCCTGGAAGTGGCCAAGCTGCTGTTCAACCCCTGGATTGCCGGCGTGCTGCTGGCTGCCGTGCTGGCAGCGGTGATGTCTACCTTGTCGTGCCAGCTGCTGGTGTGCTCCAGCGCGCTGACGCAGGACATCTACAAGCAGTTCCTGCACAAGCGTGCCAGCGACAAGGAACTGGTGTGGTTTGGCCGTGCCATGGTGTTTGCGATTGCCGTGATTGCCATCCTGATTGCGCAGGACCCCAACTCCAAGGTGCTGGGCATGGTGAGCTATGCGTGGGCAGGCTTTGGTGCGGCCTTTGGCCCCATCGTGCTGTTCTCGCTGCTGTGGAAGCGCATGACCCGTAACGGCGCGCTGGCTGGCATGCTGGTGGGTGCGATAACGGTGCTGGTGTGGAAGCAGTATGGCTGGCTGAATCTGTATGAAATCGTGCCTGGCTTTGTGTTCTCGTCCATCGCCATTGTGGTGGTGAGCTGGCTGGGCAAGCCACCTTCCGAGCGCGTGCAGCAGGTGTATGCTGAAGTGGAGCAGGAAATCGCTCGCAGCGGCCAGTAAGCCAAAACTGCAGCATTGCCAGAAAAACCGCCGGGAGATCTACCCCGGCGGTTTTTTTATGTCTGCTTGCACTCACATGCCTTGCTACCTGGACGGCAAAAGCCTTGGCTGGCAGCAGCTGGTTCGGCAGCAGCTGGTTCGGCAGCAGGGGCGGCAAAGGTGCAGACCCCAAGGGTGAGTTTCTGAGCGGATGTTTCTTGCGTTATAAGTGCTGTACCAGTGCAGCGGTTCGGCCAAGGCGGTGATCTCTGCATGGCCTGTCTGCATTGTCACGCTCACCAGGAAGCTCATGCCTCACCCCATACAGATCAAAGCCACGGAAAAACTTGCCATCAAAACGGTGCTGCTATCTCTGGTCATCGGCACGCTGGTGGGCTTTGTCGGTATTTTTTTTGAGATGGCCACCAGCTGGGTATTCGGCCAGCGTTCGGTCTGGGTGGACCAGTGGTTTTCCAACACCTATGCCGTGATTGCTGCCACGTTCACCGTGTCTGCGCTGCTGGCGGGTGCTTCCTACTACATCGTCAAGCGTTTTGCGCCAGAGACGGGGGGCTCGGGCATTCCGGAGATTGAAGCCTCCATGCAGGACCTGCGCCCTGTGCGCTGGTGGCGTGTGATTCCGGTGAAGTTTCTGGGTGGCGTGGGCAGCCTGGGCTCTGGCATGGTGCTGGGCCGTGAAGGCCCGACTGTGCAGCTGGGCGCCAATATCGGCCAGATGGTGGCAGATGTCGGGCGCGTCAAAGACAGGGAAACCCGCCACACCCTGCTGGCAGCCGGTTCCGCAGCGGGCTTGACCACGGCCTTTAACGCGCCGCTGGCAGGCATCCTTTTCGTGATCGAAGAGATGCGTTCGGAGTTCAACTACAACCTGATTTCGGTCAAGGCGGTGTTTGTGGGGGCCGTCATGGCGACGATTGCATGCCGCATGGTCAGTGGGCAGTCGCCTATTTTGCTGCTGGGCAGCTATGACATGCCTGCACAGAGCACGCTGTGGCTGTATCTGGTGCTGGGGCTGCTGTTTGGCGTCATCGGTATTGGCTTCAACAAGTTCCTGCTGTGGCTGCAGCAGAAGTTTCTGGACTTCTATCAGGGCAGCATGCTGCGCTTTGTGCTCACGGGGGCTTTTATTGGCGAGTGCTGCGGCCTGTTTGGTCTGTATCTGCCGCAGGCCGTGGGCGGCGGCTTTGATGTGGTGCACCAGGTATCTGCCGGGCAGATTGGTCTGGGCCTGCTGATGCTGGTGTTCGTGCTGCGGTTTCTGACATCCACCATCAGCTTCAGCTCTGGTGCTGCGGGCGGTATTTTCTCGCCCCTGCTGGCGCTGGGAGCCAGCTTTGGTGGCATCTTTGGCTATGTGGCCGACATGATGTTTCCGGAGAGTCAGCTACAGATGGGCTCGTTCGTGATCGCAGGCATGGGGGCGCTGTTCGCCGCTACGGTGCGCGCTCCGTTGACGGGGACAGTGCTGGTGCTGGAGATGACGGCCAGCTACACACTGCTGCTGCCTATGATCATCACCTGTCTGGGAGCCACCATCGTGGCGCAGTGGCTGGGCGGCAGGCCGCTGTACACCGTGCTGATGGAAAAAATCCTGGAGCGCAACGGCATTCCCTACGAGCGCAAGGAATAGGCCGCTGCGAGGCGGCAGAGAGAGCTGAGAGGCCGTATCAGCGCACGCGGCCTACGCTGGCATCAATCTCGCCATAGACGGTGATGCCGCTGGACGAGCCTGCAGAAGTCTCACCGGGCTGGTAGTTGCCAGAAGATGCGCAGCCGCTCAGGGCTGCGGAGATGGCGAGGGCCAGAATGGCCAGATAGCGTGTGTGCATGGAAAAACTCCTTGGCCTGCAGGCTAAACCATATCTGGCGCAGCAGTCGTAAGCAGCTGTCATGCACTCTGGTCCTGCTGCAGTGCTTCAGCCCTGAGGCAGATAGCGCAGCGCTGCTTCCACCAGTTTCATGGTGGCTAGTGGGTCATCGCAGGCAATGGTGTGGCGCTGGGGCATGCTGCGCAGCCAGGTGATCTGGCGCTTGGCCAGCTGGCGCGTGGCGGCAATGCCTTTCTCGCGCACCAGATGCAGGTTGATGTCAGTTGCGCCTTTGCGTTCCTGCCAGTCCAGCTCTTCCCAGACCTGGCGGTAGCCCACGCAGCGCATGCTGGGCAGATCGGGGTTGAGGTTGCCACGTGCGCGCAGGGCTTTGACTTCGTCAATAAAGCCCGCGTTCAGCATGCTCTCATAGCGCTGAGCAATGCGTGCATGCAGCCAGGCACGGTCATTGGGTTCCAAGGAAAAAAGCGTGCAATCGAAGGCTGGTCCTGCCTCAGCAGCTCTCTTTTTTGCCTGATGAAAGCTCGACAGTGGCTGGCCGGAGACATGCCAGACCTCCAGCGCACGCTGAATGCGCTGGCTATCGCCAGGTGCCAGGCGGGCTGCGGTTTCAGGGTCCACCTTGGCCAGTTCTGCATGCATGGCAGGCCAGCCTATTTCAGCCGCCTGTGCATCCAACTTGGCTCGCACTTCAGGATCGGCTGCGGGCATTTCATCAATGCCATCCAGCAGTGCCTTGAAGTACAGCATGGTGCCACCCACCAGCAGCGGGATAGCGCCGCGTGCACGAATCTCGGCGACCAGGCGCTGGGTGTCCTGCACAAACTCTGCTGCGCTGTAGGACTGAAGGGGGTCGATGATGTCAATCAGGTGGTGGGGAACGGCCGCCTGTTCTTCAGGGGTGGGCTTGGCCGTACCAATGTCCATGCCGCGATAGACCAGGGCAGAGTCCACACTGATGATTTCGCTGGCCTGGCCGCGCTGAGCCAGTACGGCAGCCAGTGCCAGTGCGCCATTGGTTTTGCCGGAGGCAGTCGGGCCTGCAATCGCGATGCAGGGCAGGGGGGAAGTGGAGGCTGTCAAGGTCAAGCAGGAACAAACAAATCAAACCGGGCGACAGCCTGCATCGAAGGCATCAGTGGCTGCCGGGTTCGCCATGGCGGCGCACCAGCGTCCATGATGCCAAGGCTGCGCACAGGCACCAGAAGCTCAATCCGAAAACCAAGGGGTATACAGTGCCATTGAAGCTGCGGCCCAGCACCTGTCCGGAGGCAAAGGCAAACAGCATCATGATGAAGCCATTGAGTGCAGAAGCCATGCCTGCGGCCTGTGGAAAGGGGCTGATGGCGCCACTTTGCCCGCAGGGCTGCTGAAGGCCGTGGGAGACGGAAAACAGCATGCAGGTGGCTGCATAGGGCAGGCCATGGCGCACATCGCTGAATGCCAGTGCCAGCAAAATGGCGGCACAGGCTACCGCCAGGCAGCCTGCGAAGGCCACGGTCTGGCGCAGGCCAATGCGTTGCAGCAGCTTGCGGCACAAAATGGTGCCACCGATGTAGAGCATGCCGTTGCACGAAAGCAGCCAGCCCACTTGCCCGGGCGTCCAGCCCAGTACCTGTATAAAGACAAAAGGGGATGCTGTGAGAAAGATCACCAGACTGCCATAGGAGCTGGTGGTGGTAGCTGTGTAGGCCAGAAAGGTGCGGTGGCGCAGAATCTGTGACCAGCTGCTCAGCAGCAGCCGTGGCTGCAGTGCCTGCTTGTTGGGCTGCTGCACGCTTTCACGAAAACGCAGCCAGACCATGAGCCAGCCGATGATGCCCACCACGCCCAGTGCGGCCATGGTGGCACGCCAGCCGTACTGGGTGGTCAGCCAGCTGCCAAGGATGGGGCTGGTGCAGGCAATCAGCCCCAGCCCGGTCAGTGCCTTGGACATGACATGTGCACCTTCTACAGGCTGGTACAGGTCACGCACAATGGCGCGCCCGGCCATGACCACAGCGCCCAGCGCCATGCCCTGTGCACTGCGCATGGTGATCAGCATGTTCATGTCAGGAGCCAGCATGCAGCCAAAGCCAGACAGGGCATACAGCGCAATGCCGGTGAGCAGAATGGGGCGGCGACCAAAGCGGTCAGACAGCGGCCCCCACACCAGCTGTGAGCAGCCAAATGCCAGCACCATGGCGTAGAAGGTGGTCTGGGTTTGGGCCACGGTGGCCTGCAGCTGCTGTGAGATTTGCGGCAGGGCGGGCAGGTACAGGTCCGTGGTCAGTGGCTGAAAGCCCAGCAGCACGGCCAGCAGCACAACGATGAAGACGGGGGACATGACGGCTGGTGCCGCCGCCGCAGTGGCAGGGGTATGAGACACGAAGCAGGAATCCAGTACAAACAAAAGCCGCTGTTGCGCTGCGGCATGCGCAGGCTAGCAGAGTTGTCTGCTGTGTAGTGTCGCTTGGGTCAGACGTTTCAGGTGAAAAATGCCGATAACGCCCATGGAATGAGCCGATGCAGCTATGGAATTTTCTGAGTATCTGACCTTGGCCTGCCAGAGGGCATCGATTGCATCTATGCTTGTGCGCCGCGGGCAGCAGCACGGCTGCCCCTGCTTGAAAAGGACAATGTGATGATGTTGTTGGGTATTGCTGCCAACCGGCTCCACCACCAAACCGAAGATGCCGCCCTGTTTGCACTGCTGCGCGCGTGCGAGTCCGGCATTCGTGAACTGCACCTGGGCCTGCATGCCGTGGGCCGTACCTATGACGCCATTGCGGCAGCCGACATGCTGCACCGTTACCCTGGTCTGGTGCGCTATCCCTATGGCCGTGAAGGTGGCCTGATGAAGCTGGTGGCCGAGGTGGTGGGCATGGGGGAAGGGCGTACGCTGGACGGTGCGATCTACCTCACGGACCCGGTGGATCCATCGTCCATCTTTCCCGAAGCGCTGGCGCTCAAGCGCCAGTGCGTGATTCACGGCAAGCCTTTTCTGTCTACGGTGGCCAGCGCCCGTGACTGGATAGAGATGGAGCGCATGCATGCAGGTCTGCAGCCCGACCGTAATGCCGACCGCTTCCACGACTACGAAAACCAGACCGTGGCGCTGATTGCCCACGATGCCATGAAGCCTGCCATGCTGGAATTCGCGGAAAAGAACTTTGCGTTGCTCTCACGCTTCAAGCGCCGTGTGGGCACAGGCACCACGGGCCAGCGCCTGAATGAAATGGCCTGGAGCAAAGGCTGGCCCGCAGACAAACCCTGGGTGGATCGCTACAACAGCGGCCCGCTGGGTGGCGATGCACAGATTGCCGATCTGGTGCTGGAGCGCCGCTGCCAGCGCGCCATTTTCTTTGAAGACCCGCATGTGGCACGCCAGCATGAGGCCGACATCCAGTTGCTGGAGCGCGCCGTAACCACGGTGACGCACGAGGCTGTGTGCATCACCACACCCAAAGTGGCGCAGCGCTGGTGCGATGCAGCCACCTTGCGCGCAGGTTGACCGCGCAGGCCACAGTTGTCACAAAAACCATGGCTTGCTTGATCCGCATCAAGAAGCCTGTTCAGGCCTGTCAGGAGGTGAGGGCAGACGAGGCATTATGGAAAACCCTAGTACGAGTAATCAGAGATTTCCATGACTCCACGTTCTGTTTCTTCTCCCAAAAAGTTTTTGATTGGCGCTGGTCTTTTCAATCAGGTGGGCGAATACATCGCCGAGCATGGTGATTTCGTCTGCATCATTGCCGACCAGTTCTTCCAGCAGCGCATCGTTGAGCAGACCGTGCCCCAGCTGGCGGCTCAGGGCATTCGTGCCCATGTAGAAGTGTTTGGCGGCGAGTGCACCACCGATGAAGTGGCACGCCTGGAAGCTGCCGTGAAAGCGGCGGGTTGCAATGTGCTGCTGGGTGTGGGTGGTGGCAAGGGCCTGGACGTGACCAAGGCCGTAGCCCACAACTGCAAGCTGCCCCAGATTCTGGTGCCCACGATTGCATCGACTGATGCCCCCTGCACGGCCCTGTCTGTGATCTACAAGCCCAACGGCGAGTTTGACCACTACCTGTTCATGCCCCACAACCCCGATACCGTGCTGGCTGACACGCAGATCATTGCGCAGGCACCCGCACGCTTTTTCGCAGCGGGCGTGGGCGATGCACTGGCGACCTACTTTGAAGCCCGTGCGGCATGGCGCTGCAATGGCACCAACCTGATTCTCAAGCGTCCCTCGCGCACGGGGCTGGGGCTGGGTGAGATGTGCTATGAAATCCTGCGCAAGAACATTGATGCCGCCATGGACGCTGTGCGCAACAAGGCGGTGACGCCAGCCCTCGAAGAAACCATTGAAGCCACGATCTACCTGAGCGGTGTAGGTGCGGAAGCAGCCGGTGTGGCAGCGGCTCACGCTGTGAACAATGGCATGGCTGTGGTGCCTGCACTGCACAACGCCCAGCACGGTGAGAAAGTGGCCTTTGGCCTGCTGACTCAACTGGTGCTGGAAAACGCGCCTTTGGCAGAGGTGGAAGAAGTGATCCGCATCATCAAGGCTGCGGACCTGCCCCTGTCGTTGCGCGACTTTGGCCTGACCGAATGGGTGGAGGCTGAGTGGCGGCAGGTGGCCAAGCTGGCCTGCGACAAGAACGACACCATGGGCAATATGGGGCGCGTGATCACCGAGGAAGAGGTGTATGACGCGATGCTGGCGGCCAATGCCTTGGCGGAGCGTTACCACGATTAAGCGCTGCGTACGGGCTGACTGGCTGCATGGCCTGCAGCCAGTGCGCTTCAGGTTTGGTCATGCTTTGCAGGCGCGCTAGGATGGTTGCATCTCCCACAGCAATGGTGGGATGTACGGCATTGAAAGGAAAAGCATGACTGACCATGATTTGCGACCACCCCTGCAGCAAAAGCATCGCCCAACGGGCACTAGTAAGTGGCTGGTGGGGGGCGTCGTGATCGCTGTCGCCGCAGCTGTAGCCTGGTACACCAAGGATGACTGGCTGACGCAAGAGACTGTGCCTGTACCGACGCCGCCTGCCATCCCTGCTACTCCACCAGAGCCCGAGACGGTTGCGCCTGAACAGGCTGTGCCAGCAGCACCCCTGCGGGAGCTGACACCGCAAACGGAGCCAGGCCCTCAGCACCCTGTGCCCGAGCAGGCGGGGGATGTGCAGCCCGTGGCGGATGCAGCTTCGCTGGACCGCTGGGCTGTCGAATGGCTGGGCAAGCCTGCGCTGAAGTTCCTGATGCTGCCAGGTCTGGCCCACCATGTGGTGGCTACCATCGATAACCTGCCGCGCAGTCATGCAGCGCCGCGCCTGTGGCCGCTGTCGCCCGTGGGCGGCAAGATATTGCTGGAGGAAGGCGCTGAGGGGCAGCAGATCGCACCAGCCAACAGTGCCCGTTATGACGCCGTGGTGGACTTTGTGACTGGCATCGCCCCCACACAGGCGGCAAGCTGGTATCGACAGGCCTACCCCGTGCTGCAGACGACCTATGAAGAGCTGGGCTATCCCGGTCAATATTTCAATGACCGATTGGTGGAAGTCATTGACCATCTGCTGCTCACGCCCGAGCCAGCAGGGCCGCTGGCTGTAACGCTGGTGCAGGTACAGGGCCAGATCGCGCCGCAGCAGCCTTGGCTGCGCTACGAATATGCTGATCCTCAGCTGCAGTCACTGTCTGCAGGGCAGAAGATCTTGCTGCGCCTGGGGGCAGAGCACCGCCAGCGCCTCAAGACTTATTTGCAGGACGTGCGCGCGCAGGTTGCAGGTCACTGATCCAGGCAATGGATCCAGGCATCAGGCTATGCGCCGCGCATGGCCTGATGCAGTGCTTGCAAAGTCAGTGCTGGCCTAGCCAGCCAACGGCTCCAGGGTCACGGGCACAGACTTATAGCAGGGGATGCCGCTGTCTGGGTCGTGGTACTCCATGGGGCACAGGTCGTTGGCCTCAGGAAAGTAGGCAGCAACACTGCCTCTGGCAATGTCATGCGGGACGGCAGTCAGTACCAGTCGTCTGTGGGTCTGGCCGGGCAAGGCTGTCTGCACCACCAGCTGAGCACCTTTTTCGATGCCGCGCTCGGCCATGTCCTGTGCATGCATCAGCAGCACATCGCGCCGGCCAAATACACCGCGATAACGGTCGTCATAGCCGTAAATGGTGGTGTTGTACTGGTCGTGGCTGCGCACGGTGGTCAGCCGCAGCACGTCTGTGAACTCAGGGTCTTCATGCAGGCCGGGAAAGACATGGAATTCGGCTTTCCCGGAAGCTGTTTTCCAGATGCGCTCCGTGGCAGGCAGCGGCAGACGGAAGCCGCCGGGGTGGCGAATGCGGGCGTTGTAGTCTTTGAAGTCTGGGTACACCTGCTCGATCAGGTCTCGAATGCGGTCATAGTCTTCAACCAGATAGGCCCAGTTGACACGGCTTGCTGGCAGTGTGGCCTGGGCGATGCCCGCGATGATGGCTGGCTCTGATCTGAGTTCTGCTGAAGCAGGTGGCAGCGCACCGCGAGATGCATGCACCATGGACATGGAGTCTTCCACCGTTACCGCCTGCGGGCCGCTGGCTTGAACATCACGCTCGGTACGTCCGAGTACAGGCAGGATGATGGATGCCTTGCCAATCAGCAAGTGTGAGCGATTCAGCTTGGTGCTCAGGTGGACGGCCAGCTCCAGGTTATGCATGGCTTGCTTGCAGCGTGCCTGGTCTGGCATGGCGGCTGCAAAATTGCCCCCCAGGCTGATGAGTACACGGCTGCTACCTTCGCTCATGGCCTGCAGGGCGCTAACCGCATTGTGTCCTGCCTTGTTCGGAGGGCGAAACCCGAAGGTTTGTTCAATGCGGTCAAAGAGCGCGGGATTGAGCAGCTCGGTAATGCCAACCGTGCGGTTGCCTTGTACGTTGGAGTGTCCCCGCAATGGGCAGATGCCAGCACCGGGCTTGCCCATATTGCCGCGCATGAGCAGCAGCGCGGTGATTTGCTGCACATTGTGGGTGCCAGTGATGTGCTGGGTAATACCCATGCCATAGGTGGCAATGACAGCATGCGATGCGGCGTAGATGCTGGCAATCTCATGCATGGCGGCACGGGGCAAGCCACTGGCTGCTTCTATGCTGTCCCAGCTGCTGTTTTGCAGATCAGCGCTGAAAGCCTCAAAGCCCGAGGTGTGCTGGGCAATAAAGGCATGGTCGATCACGCCAGGCTGCTGGGCATCCAGCTCCAGCAGGGCTTTCATGATGCCTTTGAGTGCTGCGGCATCACCGCCGACTTTGAGCTGGTAGTAGGAGGAAGCAATACGGCTGGAGCCACCGGTTGCCATTTCCACAGGGCTTTGCGGGTTGGCAAAGCGCTCCAGCGAGCGCTCGCGCAAGGGGTTGAACACCAGAATCGGCACGCCACGCTGTGCGCAGTCATGCAGGTTGCTCATCATGCGTGGGTGGTTGGTGCCTGGGTTGTGCCCGAAGCTCAAGATGAGATCACAGCGGTCAAAGTCATCGAGGGAGACCGACCCCTTGCCCTGGCCAATGGTCTTGGGCAGGCCCACGCTGGTAGGCTCGTGGCACATGTTGGAGCAGTCGGGGAAGTTGTTGCTGCCGTACTCCCGTGCAAAGATGTTGAACAGAAAAGCCGCTTCATTGGAGGCCCGGCCTGAGGTGTAGAACTCCACGCTGCTGGGGTCTGACTGTTGCTGCAGCACTTGGGCAATACGTGCATAGGCCTCTTCCCAGCTGATGGCCTGGTAGGTGTCGCTGCCAGGCTCGTAGGCCATGGGGTGGGTCAGACGCCCTGTGTCTTCCAGATCGTGATCGCTCCAGCTCAGCAGCTCCTTGACCGTGTGCTGCGCAAAAAAATCGAGCGTTGCACGCTTTTTGGTGGCTTCCCATGTGACGGCTTTGGCGCCGTTTTCGCAGAACTGAAAGGTAGAAGTGTGTTCCTTGTCAGGCCATGCACAGCCCGGGCAGTCGAATCCGTCAGGCTTGTTGGTGTGCAGCAGTGTTTCAGCCGCCTGGCAGACATGCATTTCTTCTGCAATAGCCCAGGCAGTGGCCTTGAGTGCCCCCCAGCCCCCAGCGGGTGCTGTGTAATTGTGAATACCTTTCAGGTCGTTTTTTTCCATCGTAGAAGCCTTTGTTAGCGAGTATGACAATGGGTAAGCGCTTGTCATGCTAAGCAGATGCGGGCCAACGATGCTGTCATCCAATACCCTGTTTCGCCCAGTGGGCAGTGCAGCAGTACATAAAAAAAGCCTGCGTAACGCAGGCTTGAAAGAAGATAACGCTCAGACTCAGGCAGCTGGATTTTCATCCTTGCCCTTGGACTTTTCACCGCCCAGCAGGCGATCCTTGAAGTCCAGTACCCGGGTGACGGCAGCACCCATGCCCATGAGCTGCATGGCAGTTTCAGGCTTGAGGCGCTGGACATCGTCGAACCAGGTCATGAGTTTCTCAATCAGCTCATACATGTCCTGCATGCGCTGCTGGGCATAGCGTTCATCATCGCTGGAAGCTTCTTCCAGCAGTGCAGAGCGCAGCATGGACTGCGTGGGTTCGATCTCGCGGCGGCGACGCTCTTCGGCCAGGCGGCGGAAAATTTCCCAGACGTCTTGTGGTGCTTCAAAGTATTCACGGCGATCACCGGCGTGGTGGCGCAGGTTGACCAGACGCCACGACTGCAGCTCCTTCAGGCCCATGCTGACGTTGGACCGCGAGAACTCCAGGGTCTCGGCAATCTCTTCGGCATTGAGTGCACGTGGTGACAAATACAGCAATGCGTAGATCTGGCCTACGGTGCGGTTGATGCCCCAACGGCTACCCATTTCGCCAAAGTGCGAAACGAATTGCCGTGTCAGTGCAGGAAGTGGGGTGTTTTGTGTCATACCCAGATTGTGCCTAGGAATGGGGAAATTACTGCAATTGCTGAATTTACTGATGCTTACCGGTATGGACTCTCTGCGCAGGATGTGGCGTGCAAGGCACGCCGGTAGCTGCTGTATCAGCGATGCAGTTCGCCAGAGCGCTCTGGCTGGTAGGTGATGGCTTCCACTTTGACGGTGACGACTTTGCCCGTGGGGCTGGGCAGTTCAAAGGTGTCACCGATGCGCAGACCCAGCAGTGCTGTGCCTACGGTGGCAAAGACGGAAACCTTGTCCGGGCTGCCATCGACTTCCTTGGGGTAGACCAGTGTCAGTGTCTGGCTGTTTTCGGTACCTTGCAGGGAGAAGCGGACGGTGGAGTTCATCGTCACCACGTCAGCAGGCATGTCCTGAGGATCGAGTACGTCAGCTCGGTCCAGCTCGGCTTCCAGAGCGTCACGGCCTGGAAAATTCTGGGGCAGCTTGTCCAGCAAAGCTTCCAAACGATCCATGTCCAGCGACGACACGGTGATAGCAGGTTTTTGGGTTGCCATGAAATACTTCCTCGCGGAGGTGCGGTTAAACCGCTGTGAAAGAAGGTCCGGCCCAGTGCATGCAAAGCTGTGGCGACTAGGCTGGAGGATAAGGCGAAAAGGGTGTTACAGCATGACTTCCAGGTTGTAGGACTTGTTCTGCATCTGTGCTGCAACAGAGAAAAGCCCGGGCAACGGTGGTTGTCCGGGCTTGGGGCTTGCACCCTCAGGGTGCAAAACCAATTGTTGGCGGGCCGGCCGACAAATGCAAGCATTTCGCACGGCCACAGTGCGGCAATCAGCAGTAAGTGTTAACCCGCTTTGGCGGCGTCCGCCAGCTTTTGTGCGCAGTGGCTGGCTAAGTCTGCATCACGTGCTTCCACCATCACACGCAGCAATGGCTCTGTGCCGCTGGCACGAATCAGTACGCGGCCGGTATTGCCCAGCCGCTGCTCCACTTCCTGCTGGGCTTGGGCCAGGAGCTGGTTCTGCTTCCAGTCCTGCTCAGGGGACAGGCGCACATTGATCAGCGTCTGCGGAAAGAGCGTCAGCGCTGACAGCTGCTCAGCCAGTGTCTTGCCACTGCGTACGCAGCTTTGCAGCACCTGCAGGGCGCTGACCAGACCGTCGCCTGTGGTCTGTTTATCCAGTGCCAGCAGGTGCCCAGAGCCTTCGCCCCCGATGAGCCAGCCCTTGTCGTTCAGGGCTTCCAGCACATAGCGGTCTCCCACCTTGGCGCGGACAAAACCAATGCCCTGCTGCTGCAAGGCAATCTCTACGGCCATATTGGTCATGAGCGTACCGACCACACCTGCGACTTGCTCGCCGCGCTGCAGGCGCTCCTGCACCATGAGGTACAGCAACTCATCGCCGTTATAGATGCGGCCGAAGGCATCCACCATGAGCAGCCGGTCTGCATCGCCATCGAGCGCCACGCCATAGTCGGCGTGGTTGGCACGCACTGCCAAAGCCAGTGCTTCAGGATGGGTTGCACCCACGCCATCGTTGATGTTCAGGCCATTGGGGTCACAGCCGATGGTGATGACATCGGCACCCAGTTCGTGCAAGACCTTGGGGGCAATGTGATAGGCCGCGCCGTGGGCAGCATCTACCACGATCTTGAGACCGTGCAATGACAGCTGATTGTCAAAGGTGCTCTTGCAGAACTCGATATAGCGGCCTGCGGCATCATCCAGGCGGCGGGTCTTGCCCAATGCTGATGAATCCACCCACTGCGGCGCATCTTCCAGCGCAGCTTCTACGGCTTCTTCCCAGGCATCGTCGAGCTTGCTGCCCTGTGCGCTGAAGAACTTGATGCCGTTGTCGTAGTACGGGTTGTGACTGGCACTGATGACCACGCCCAGGCTGGCGCGCTGGGTGCGGGTGAGGTAGGCCACGCCAGGTGTTGGCAGAGGGCCGAGCAAGATGACATCCACTCCTGCGGCATTGAAGCCGGCCTCCATGGCTGCTTCCAGCATGTAGCCAGAAATACGGGTGTCCTTGCCAATCAGAACAGTGGGGCGCTCTTGCTGCTGTTTGAGCACGCGGCCTACGGCGTGCGCCAGACGCAGGGCGAAGTCGGGGTTGATGACCGATTGCCCCACTCTGCCGCGAATACCGTCAGTGCCAAAATACTTGCGAGCCATTGTCAATTCTCTTGTGATGCGTTGTTGTGTGTCTGGTCGTGCATGGCTTGCCAGACGGACAGTGCGGCCCTGGTTTCAGCCACATCATGTACGCGCACAATGCGTGCGCCGCGTTCTACGGCCAGCAGGGCCGCTGCGACGCTGGGAACCATGCGCTGCTGCACCGGCAGTCCACTGACCTGGCCCAGTGAGCCCTTGCGGGACCATCCGGCGAGCAGGGGAAAGTCTAAATCCAGCAGCTCTGCCTGTCGCGCCAGCAAGGCAAAATTTTGTGGCACGCTTTTTCCAAAGCCGATGCCATAGTCCCAGACGATGCGATTGCGTGCCACGCCACGAGCCAGCAATGCCTGGGTTTCGCGCAGCAGAAAGTCGCATACCTGAGGGACAGCATCGCCCTGCATGTGCTGCAGGTGCATGTTCTGCGGCGTCTGGTGCATGTGCATGAGGCAGACACCGCAGCTGTGGTGGGCTGCGACCACATCCTGTGCGCCGGGCTGGCGCAGTCCCCAGACGTCATTGATGATGTCCGCTCCCAGATCCAGCACAGCCTGCATGACCTGGGGTTTGTAGGTATCCACAGAAACAGCCACGCCCAGCCGGACTGCTTCCTGTACTACGGGCAGTACGCGTGCCAGTTCTTCCTCCAGGGGGACGGCGGGCGAGCCGGGGCGGGTGGACTCTCCGCCGATATCCAGAATATCCGCACCGTCCTTGATCAGCTGCTCGGCATGTTGCAGGGCACGCTGGCCCTGGTGCTTGCCGCCATCCGAAAACGAGTCTGGGGTGTTGTTGACGATGCCCATGATCAGAGGGCGCTTGAGGTCCAGCAGGAAATGGGTGGTTTGCCATTGCGGCATACGTTGATCTCCAATGGGCAAAGAAAAACGGGGCACTATGGCCCCGTCTGATGTGTAGTGCTGTCTCAGGCAGCGCTAGGCGATGGATTGGTGTCTACGGATGTAGCGCCACCGCTGGAGTTGTTGTTGTCGTCCGATGGGTTGGGCGTGCGGGGAACGAAGTCCTTTGGAGGACGGGGCTCCTTGCCAGCAAAGATGTCGTCCAGCTGCTCGGAGTCAATGGTTTCCCACTCCAGCATGGCCTTGGCCATGGCGTGCATCTTGTCCTGGTTGTCTTCGATGAGCTTGCGTGCCAGATTGTACTGCTCATCGATGATGCGGCGCACTTCGTCATCCACCTTCTGCATGGTGGCTTCGGACAGGTTGGCACCACGGCTGAAGGTGCGACCCAGGAAGGGTTCGCCTTCCTGCTCGGAATACACCATGGGGCCAAGTGCATCACTCATGCCGTAGCGGGTCACCATGTCGCGGGCGATCTGGGTAGCGCGCTCAAAGTCGTTCGATGCACCAGTGGTCATCTGGTTCATGAACACTTCTTCTGCGATGCGGCCACCGAACAGCATGGCGATCTGGTTGAGCATGTACTCCTTGTCGTAGGAGTAGCGATCCTTCTCGGGCAGGCTCATGGTCACGCCCAGTGCTCGACCACGAGGGATGATGGTGACCTTGTGCACAGGATCGCACTTGGGCAGCAGGCGGCCGATCAGGGCGTGGCCCGCTTCGTGGTAGGCCGTGTTGCGGCGCTCTTCCTCGGGCATGACCATGGTCTTGCGCTCGGGGCCCATGATGATTTTGTCCTTGGCCTTTTCGAAGTCCTGCATCTCGACAGTGCGCGCGTTACGGCGTGCAGCCATCAGAGCAGCTTCGTTGCACAGGTTGGCCAGATCAGCGCCGGACATGCCGGGCGTGCCACGGGCGATCACGGAAGCGTTCACGTCCTGACCCACAGGGATCTTGCGCATGTGCACGTTCAGGATCTGTTCACGGCCACGGATATCAGGCAGCGTCACATAGACCTGACGGTCAAAACGGCCGGGGCGCAGCAGGGCCGCATCCAGAATGTCGGGGCGGTTGGTTGCAGCCACGACGATCACGCCGAGGTTGGTCTCAAAGCCGTCCATCTCGACCAGCATCTGGTTCAGTGTCTGCTCACGTTCATCGTTGCCACCACCCATGCCGGCACCACGCTGGCGGCCCACAGCATCAATTTCGTCAATGAAGATGATGCAGGGAGCGTTCTTCTTGGCGTTCTCGAACATGTCGCGCACACGGGCAGCGCCCACGCCGACGAACATTTCTACGAAGTCCGAACCGGAGATCGAGAAGAAAGGCACCTTGGCTTCGCCGGCAATCGACTTGGCCAGCAGGGTCTTACCTGTACCAGGAGGGCCGACCAGCAGCAGACCACGGGGAATGCGGCCGCCGAGCTTCTGGAACTTGTTGGGGTCTTTCAGGAAGTCCACGACTTCCTTGACTTCTTCCTTGGCCTCGTCGCAGCCAGCCACGTCAGCAAAGGTCACGCTGTTGCTGTTTTCATCCAGCATGCGGGCCTTGGACTTGCCAAAGCTGAAAGCGCCGCCCTTGCCGCCACCTTGCATCTGGCGCATGAAGTAGATCCACACGGCAATCAAGAGAAGCATGGGGCCCCAGCTCACCAGCAGGCTCATGAGCAGAGAACCTTCTTCACGGGGCTTGACGTCGAACTTGACATCGTGGTCGATCAGATCTCCGACCAGGCCGCGGTCCAGATAGGTCGCAGTGGTGCGAACACGGCGATCATCGTTTGTGAGTGCAACGATTTCGGTGCCACTGGGGCCTTCCTGGATGGTTGCACTTTTGATGCGGTTGCTACGCACATCTGCCAGGAATTCCGAATAGCCGATTTGGGCAGCACCGGCACTGCCACGGGTATCAAATTGCTTGAATACCGTGAACAGCACCATGGCAATGACCAGCCAGACGGCAATTTTTGAAAACCACTGATTGTTCAAGCGGGGCTCCAGAGGAAAAGAGGAGAAACATTCATATGGGAAAGGGGTGTTTCCCAGATGTGGCTCATTTTAGGTCTTTCAAGCGAGAGCGCCGAGACCCTATTCCCGCCAAGACAACGGGATTCAAGGTTTTTCTGCGCCAGCAAGGGGGGCTGCCGTCTTATTTCAGACCGATTCCGATCAGGAAAGTTTCTGCGGACTTGTCACGCGAAGACTTGGGCTTCAGGGGCTTGACCACCTTGAAATGCTCACGGAACAGTTTGACCAGTTCGTCGTAGCCGGGGCCGTGGAACACCTTGGTGACCAGCGCGCCTTCTGGGCGCAGGTGGCGGGTGGCGAAGTCCACGGCCAGCTCGATCAGGTGGGCTACGCGTGCGCCATCGGTGGTGCTGTGGCCGGAGAGATTGGGGGCCATATCCGAAACCACCACATCCACCGGCCGACCCTGAACCACATCTTCCAGTTGAGTGAGTACAGACTCATCGCGGAAGTCGCCCTGGATGTAGTGCACGCCTTCAATCGGCTCCATGGGCAGCAGGTCCAGAGAGATGATAGTGCCGTTGAGTTCACCTGCGGCTGCGCCGGTGGGCGATAGTCTGCGGCGCAGGTACTGGCTCCAGGCGCCGGGGGCGCAGCCCAGGTCGACCACAATCTGGCCGGGCCTGATGAGCTTGAAGGTCTCGTCAATTTCCTTGAGTTTGTAGGCTGCGCGTGCGCGGTAGCCGTCCTTTTGTGCGGCTTGCACATAAGGGTCGTTGATGTGCGCATGCAGCCAATTCTTGTTGACCTTCTTGCTTTTCGTTTTGGTATTCATCGCAAATTTCTTCCTGCCTCGATAATACGGGCATGCCCCAAATTGAATTAACTCCCGCTGAGCGCCGGGAACACCGCGCCAATGCCCACCATCTGGACCCTGTGGTCATGATTGGTGCTGACGGCCTTACACCGGCCGTACAGAAGGAAGTTGACGCCGCTTTGAACGCCCACGGCCTGATCAAGGTTCGTGTGTTCGGTGACGATCGCGCCGCACGTGAGCAGGTTTATCTGCAATTGTGCGACGAACTGAACGCTGCCCCCATCCAGCACATCGGCAAGCTGCTGGTGCTGTGGCGTCCCATTCCTGAGAAGGACAAGGCCTTTGACGAAGACCGTATGCCCGGTCCTCGTGACGTCAAGCTGCTGAAGTTTGGCCGCGCAGGCACCAAGCCTACGGTCAAGCAGATCCGCGTGCTGGGTAACCAGCGCCTCACACAGGGTGGCCTGATCAAGCGTGCCAAGAAGGCCAAGCCCAAGTCGCTCAAAAAAGGTCGTCCTGATTAAAGGCGCACTGCTGCATGACAGTTACTGCTTCCACATCTTCCGAGCGTCACATTCTGTGCATGAAGTGGGGCACCAAGTACGGGCCTGAGTACGTCAACCGCCTGTATGCCATGGTGCGTCGCCATCTCAGTGGTGATTTTCGCTTTGTCTGCCTGACCGACAATTCCGAAGGGATTCGTCCCGAGGTGGAATGTCTGCCGATTCCTTCGCTGGACCTGCCGCCTGGCATTCCCGAGCGCGGCTGGACCAAGCTGACCACCTTCAGCAAGGATTTGCATGGCCTCAAGGGCACGGCGCTGTTTCTGGATGTGGATGTGGTGATTACCGGTCCGCTGGATGACTTTTTCACCTATCCCGGTGAATTCCTCATCATCCACGACCACAAGCGCCCATGGCGCATCACTGGCAATTCTTCCGTCTACCGCTTTGAGCTGGGTGCGCACCCTGATGTGCTCGAGTACTTCCGCGGTCACTTTGAAGCAATCCGCAAGCAGTTCCGTAACGAGCAGGCCTATCTGTCGGATGTGCTGCACAAGCAGGGCAAGCTCAAATACTGGCCTGCTGAATGGTGCCCCAGCTTCAAGTACCACTGCATTCCCTCCTGGCCCACGAATTACTGGAAGCCACCGTTTGTGCCGGATAACGCGCGCATCGTGATCTTCCATGGTGAGTGCAATCCGCCGGATGCACTGGCAGGACGCCGCAACCGGCGTTTCCGCTTTATCAAGCCTGCCACCTGGGTGGCCGAGCACTGGCGCGAATAATTCCGTTTCTTTTTTTATTGCTACATAGACCAAGCCCCTCTGGCCGTGCCTGAGGGGCTTTTTTGTATGCCTGTGCTTTGGCCGCCAGGCATTTTCCGCAGTGTTGAAAAGCGAAAAGGGGCCTTGCGGCCCCTTTCGGTACTTTCAGTGAAACGCCCAGGCGATCAGATCACGCCTTGAGCCAGCATGGCGTCAGCCACCTTCACAAAGCCGGCGATGTTGGCGCCGTCGATGTAGCTCACGGAGCCGTCGTTGCGCTTGCCATACTTCAGGCAGGCGGCGTGGATGCCTTGCATGATCTGCAGCAGGCGTGCGTCCACTTCTTCGGCGGTCCAGCTCAGGCGGCCAGCGTTCTGGGACATTTCCAGACCGGATGTGGCCACGCCGCCCGCGTTCGATGCCTTGCCGGGGGCGTACAGCACGCCAGCGGCTTCGAAGGCCTTGGCCGCTTCGATGGTGGAAGGCATGTTTGCGCCTTCAGCCACGCACAGCACGCCGTTGGCGATGAGCTGCTTGGCATCGGCTTCGTCCAGTTCGTTCTGGGTGGCGCAAGGCAGAGCCACGTCGACCTTGATGCTCCAGGGGCGCTGGTCTGCCAGGAATTCCACGCCGGGCACCTGGGCGGCGTAGTCGCTCACACGGCCGTACTTGTTGTTCTTGATGTCCATCAGGATGGCCAGCTTCTCGGGCGAGAAACCTGCAGGGTCGTACACGGTGCCCGAAGAGTCGGACACGGTCACTACCTTGGCGCCCAGCTGCATGGCCTTTTCCACAGCGTACTGGGCCACATTGCCAGAACCGGAGACGGAGACTGTCATGCCCTGGAAAGACTGGCTGCGGGTCTTGAGCATTTCTTCCGCGAAATACACCGTGCCGTAGCCGGTGGCTTCAGGGCGGATCAGCGAGCCGCCAAAGCTCAGGCCCTTGCCGGTGAATACGCAGGCAGCGCTGTTGGACAGCTTCTTGTACATGCCAGCCATGAAGCCCACTTCACGGCCACCCACGCCGATGTCGCCCGCAGGTACGTCGGTATCAGGGCCTACGTGGCGGAACAGCTCCTGCACGAAGGCCTGGCAGAAACGCATGACTTCGGCAGGGCTCTTGCCCTTGGGGTCGAAGTCGGAGCCGCCCTTGCCGCCGCCCATGGGCAGGGTAGTCAGTGCGTTCTTGAAGGTCTGCTCGAACGCCAGGAACTTCAGCACGGACTGGTTGACCGAGGGGTGGAAGCGGATACCGCCCTTGTAAGGGCCAATGGCCATGCTGTGCTGGATGCGGTAGCCACGGTTGACTTGCACCTGGCCCTTGTCGTCGGTCCAGCAGACGCGGAACTGGATGATGCGCTCAGCTTCCACCAGACGCTCCAGCAGGGCCTGGTCAGCGTACTTGGGGTTTTGCTCGATGAAGGGCCACAGCGACTCCATCACTTCGGTGACGGCTTGCAGGAATTCAGGCTGACCGGGGTTGCGATCAGCAACGTTTTGCAGAAATTGGTCGAGGTTGGCGTACTTCATGGAGAGCAGGTCTTTCAAGGCACAAAAATAAAAGCGCCACAGCGCACGCCCAAAATTATGCCAAAAATGTATGCCTTCATGCACCAAAAAAGGCATGACGTGTATAAGTTTGGTGCATAACTGAACAATGTCAGTGCATGCATGCACGGTTGTTGGCGCTTGCTGCACAGAGGAAGTGCGGCGGTTGCAGCTGTCTGGCGCTTGATTTTTGATAGCACTCCGGGTGTGCTGTGATGACTGCTCTCTTTTGGATATGTGGGTCATGCCTGATGGCGCATGGTATGCAGCGCTGAGGCTGCTTCAGTTTTACAAGCAGCTAGCGCCCGATTTATGGGCACTTCAAATACAAAAGCGCCTGAAGTCCTTGAACTTCAGGCGCTGCAAGCTATAAAAACAATGAATGACTGGCTGTGTGAGCCGTTTCAGATCAGCTCAAACGGAATCGCACCCCACTGGATGGTGTGGGCCGCCAGGCCGTAGGCCAGTGCCTGGGCTGCGCTGGTGTCGGTGAGGTGGCGCACCTCGGGTGCATGCGATGTGGTGTGGCAGCGCAGCAGCCAGTCCGAAGGGGGTGCATGGCTGGCAGTGTCGGTAATGCAGATCAGCTTGGCGCCGAGCTTGCGGGCGCGCTCGCACAGGTCGGCCATGTCGGCACGGATGCCGCCCAGCGCAAACAGCACCACCATGTCGCGCGGTGCAATGCGGGCCAGTACGTCTTCCACGGTTTCCCCCGCGGCCGGTGCGCCGTAGATAGGCTTGTCCAGCCCCGCCATCAGGTGGCCGCGCAGGGAACGCGCCAGCATGTGGTTGTGCTGCAGGCCCACGCAGAAGATGGCCGGAGCCTGGTGCAGGGCCGAGGCCATGGCATCCATGGTGCTGGCAGGAATCTGCGCCAGCGTGGCGGTCAGGTTGTCCTGCAGCTGCTGCCACCGCAAGT